>Ga0180104_1000011_pt1 | contig 64628 bp, 59 predicted proteins | sample EasRiv730_16_1Da_FD_121791 | JGI IMG/M metagenome (GOLD analysis project Ga0180104, IMG submission 121791) | Soil microbial communities from meander-bound floodplain in the East River, Colorado, USA - East River metaG ERMLT730_16_1Da | ecosystem: Environmental > Terrestrial > Soil > Floodplain ... | reverse complement strand
CGTCGAAAAGCTCCTTCTTCTTATCAGCGAGCGCCTTGAACTCGTCGAACACGCGATTGAGCTCGGCTTCATCGAGCTCGAATCCCAGCTCGCGAACGCGCTCGCGGAAGGCGTGCCGGCCACTGTGCTTGCCGAGGACCAGCTGCGTGCGGCTCAAGCCGACGTCCTCCGGTCGCATGATCTCGTACGTCGAATGGTGTCGTAGCATGCCGTGCTGATGGATTCCGGATTCATGGGCGAACGCGTTCTCGCCGATGACGGCCTTGTTCCGGGGAATTGGCATCCCCGTGATGCTCGACACCAGGCGGCTGGTCGGATAGAGCCGAGTGGTATCGACGCCGGTGCGGACGCGGAAATACGCTTCCCGCGTCTTGATCGCCATCACGACCTCTTCGAGCGAGCAGTTGCCCGCACGCTCACCGATGCCGTTGATGGTGCACTCGATTTGCCGTGCGCCCGCCAGCACCGCGCTCAAGCTGTTGGCGACGGCCATGCCGAGATCGTCGTGACAGTGCACGCTCAGCCGCACGCGCTCGATGCCCCGCACATGCTGGCGGAGGAAGCGGAACAGCTGTCCGAATTCCTCGGGTACCGTATAGCCGACCGTGTCGGGAATGTTGACCGTGGTGGCGCCTGCATCGACAACGGCCTCGACCACTTGCGCGAGGTATTCCGGTTCGGTGCGCGCCGCGTCCTCTGGAGAGAATTCGACGTCGTCGCAGAACTCGCGTGCGACTTTCACGCCCTCGACGGCGGCACGGACGATCTCATCCTTGGCCATCTTGAGTTTGTACTGGCGATGGATCGCGCTGGTTGCGAGAAAGACGTGCAACCTGCGGCGGGGCGCGTCGCGAGTGGCCTTGGCGGTGCGCTCGATGTCGTCGCGATTGCAGCGCGCCAGGCCCGCGATGATCGGGCCTTGGATTTCGCGCGCGACGGCCTGCACGGCTTCCCAGTCGCCGCGGGACGCAGCGGGAAACCCCGCCTCGATAATGTCGACGCCGAGCTCGGCCAGCGCGCGGGCGACGCGCAGCTTCTCGGGCAGCGTCATGCTGCAGCCTGGGGCTTGCTCGCCATCGCGCAAGGTGGTGTCGAAAATAAGGACGCGGTCCGGATCAGGCGTGCTCATGATTCCACTCCGTAATCCATGCTCGACAAGGCGTGACTCACCTGGGCCTGGTGACTCGCGGGCAGCGGTTCGCCGTGCAGGACGCTGAGCAGCATGCTCGAGGTGATGTTGCCGCCGCTCAGCACGACACCGATGCGCTGTCCGGCAATTCTCCGGCGCAGGCGCGAGGCGCCCGCCAATGCCGCGGCCCCGGCTCCCTCGGCCATCTGGTGCAACGTATCCGCATAACAGCGAATCGCCGTGTGCAACTCGGCTTCATCGACCTCGACCATGTCATCGAGCGTGTCGCGGAGGATCGCGACCGTCGCGGGTGAGGGCACACGCGTCGCAAGTCCATCGGCGATCGATTCGGTGACGGGAGCCTCGAACATCCGGCCACTGTGAAACGCCCGGTAGAGCGCCGGTGCGTTCGCCGACTGCACACCGATCAGCCGCGTATGCGGACTGAGCGCCCTGAAAACGAGACCCATGCCGGCCGCGAGACTTCCGCCCCCGACCGGCACGAAGACGGTGTCGAACGGTTGCAGCGCCTGCTCGATCATCTCGGCAGCGACCGTACCGTAGCCTGCGATTAGCGCGGGTTCACACGAGGGGTGAACCGCACGCGCGTCGGTGCGACGTGAATATTCTTCCGCGGCTGTCCATGCCGAATCGAAGTCGTGACCGCTGGTCACGACCTCGGCGCCGAGCGCCGTCATTGCCGCATTCTTGTCCGGGTTGTTACCCTCCGGGACGAAGATCGTGCACCGCACTTTGAAGAGCTGCGCCGCATGCGCGAGGGACTGTCCATGATTTCCTCGTGTCGCCGTCACCAACCCACGATTCCGGTCAGCGGCGTCGAGTGGTGCGACGAAATTCAGGCCGCCGCGGATCTTGAACGAGCCCAGCGCCTGAGCGTTCTCAAGTTTTACCGCGACCTGGCAATCCAGGCGCTGGCACAGCAGGGGATGAGTGACCAGCGGTGTCGGCGTGAGGTGCCTGGCAAGCAGGCGCCGCGCCGCGATGACGTCGTCGAAGTGCACGGCGCCCGTGCGACGATCAGTGGCCGGAATCGAGACCTGGGCTTGTGACTGAACGGGCACGGTGCTGACTGCTCAGGCGCGCGGCTGGTTGAGCCAGGGCATGCGCGCGCGCAATGCGGCGCCCACTTTCTCGATCGGGTGCTCAAGATCGGTTTTCAGCAGGCGCTGGTAATTGGGCCGACCCGCCTTGTTCTCGGCAATCCACTGCCGGGCGAACCGACCGCTCTGGATTTCCTTGAGCACCTTGACCATTTCTTTCTTTACGCGCTCATTTACGATGCGCGGTCCGCGGGTCAGGTCGCCGTACTTCGCGGTCTCACTGATGAAACGATGCATCTTTTCGAGACCACCCTCGTGCAGGAGATCCACGATCAGCTTGAGCTCGTGCAGGCACTCGTAATAGGCGACCTCCGGCTGATAGCCGGCCTCCACCAGCGTTTCGAAGCCACGCACCACCAGTTCAGTCGCGCCGCCGCACAGCACCGACTGTTCGCCGAATAGATCGGTCTCAGTCTCTTCGGCAAAAGTGGTTTCAAGCACGCCGCCGCGCGTCCCCCCGATACCGTGGGCGTAGGCGAGGGCGCGCTCATGCGCCTTGCCGCTCGAGTCCTGCTCCACGGCGATCAGGCACGGCACGCCGCGACCCTGTTGGAATTGCCGGCGCACCAGGTCGCCCGGCCCCTTCGGTGCGATCAACACCACGTCCAGATCCTTGCGCGGCTTGATCTGTTTGAAGTGGATGTTGAATCCGTGCGCGAACAGCAGCACCGCGCCCTTCTTGAGCGATGGCTTGATGTCGGCGTAGAGGGCTTGTTGCGCCAGATCCGGAACCAGCATGGCGACGAGGTCTGCGCCGGCGGCGGCCGCGGCAGGCTCGGCCACGGCGAGCCCGTCCTTCTTTGCAGCCTTCCAGCTGGCACCACCCTTGCGCACACCCACCACGACGTCGAGGCCGCTGTCCTTGAGATTGAGCGCATGCGCGCGACCCTGACTGCCGTAGCCGAGTATCGCGATGCGCGCGCCCTTCAGTGCCTTGCGGTTGACGTCTTTCTGCGAATACAGACGCATGAACTCACTCCCAGGATGATTGAAACCGAAGCTCAAGGCTGCCGGACGTCCGGCAACAAAAAACCCCGCAGCGGCCTGGCCGGTGCGGGGTTCCTTGGTTCTGCCTTTGGATTTCCTCAGGCCAAGGTCCCGCACCTCCGAGCAAGCAGCAGCAGGTCAATCGGCAGCCGCTCGATACGCGCAGTTGCAACCGGTACGCGCACGGCGGAAACCGGGGTTACACCGACAGAGGGTGTATCGATCAAGTGGTGTCGCAAGCTCATCTGCAGTGCGCAAATCTCAAGGTTGGGCCCGATGGGAGCATAACGTTTGCGTGCTTGTCAACCGCCATGCCAGATCGAATCCGGCGCGTTCGATGCACCGCTGCGATTTCGGTAAGCTTCACGTGCCGCCATGCCGATGCCTGCCCCGTCCGCTCTGCTTCTCGACGCTGCCGAGACCCACGCGTTGCCTCTATGGCTGTTGTCAGAGGCGGGTATGGACGAATGGCGCGCAGTGCAACCCGCTGCGATCGCCGAGTGGACCCGCACATCCGGCTTCAAGGGAGAACGCAACCGGCTGCTGCTGCTCCCGCATACCGATGGTTCTCCGATGGGCGCGGTGCTGGGTCTGGGGAAACTCTTCGATCTGGCGGACATCAGTCTCTGGCATGCGTCGGGCCTCGCAGACCGCCTTCCCGCTGGGACGGATTTTCGCTGCGCCACAACCCTGCCGGCCAGGGCCGCGAACCAACTCGCTCTGGGATACCTGTACGGTCACTACCGTTTCGATCGCTATCGACGCCAGACTAATGCGGTAAGTCCGGCTCGCCTCGTCGCTCCCCCAGGCTGTGATGTCGCGCATGTCCAGCGAACTGCCCAGGCGCTTGCATTGGGGCGTGATCTCATCAACACGCCTGCCGGTGACCTGGGGCCCGCGGAACTCGCTACAGAAGCCCGCGCGCTCGCTGAGCGGACCGGTGCCCGGTGCGGTGTCATCGAGGGCGATTCGCTGCTCGACCACAACTATCCGTTGATCCACGCGGTGGGTCGTGCGAGTACGCGGGCACCGCGGCTGATCGATCTCACGTGGGGCAGTGACGATCACCCACGCGTTACGATCGTCGCCAAAGGCGTGTGTTTCGACAGCGGCGGCCTCGACCTCAAGCCCGCGCAGTCGATGGCGCTCATGAAGAAGGACATGGGAGGCGCGGCCTGCGCGTTGGCGCTCGTACACATGATCATCGAGGCAAAACTCCCGGTACGCCTGCGATTGCTGATCCCGGCAGTGGAGAACAGTGTCTCGGGCAGCGCTTATCGTCCCGGAGATGTGTTGCCGTCACGCAAGGGTCTCACCGTCGAAGTGGGAAACACCGATGCGGAAGGGCGCCTCGTGCTGGCGGATGCGCTGGCCGAAGCCGATGCTGAATCACCTGATCTGCTCATCGATCTCGCGACGCTCACTGGCGCCGCGCGCGTCGCGCTCGGTCCGGAGCTGCCGGCGCTGTTCGGGAACGACGACGAGATGATCCAGATCCTCACGCGTCATGGGCGCGAGCAGCACGATCCGGTGTGGCCAATGCCGCTGTGGAGCCCATATGAAGATGAGCTGTCGAGCAAGGTGGCGGATCTGAGCAATGTCGCGCCGTCGTCGTTTGCCGGTGCCGTATTCGGCGCGCTGTTCCTCAAGCGCTTCGTGTCCGAGCGCACGCCATGGTTGCACCTCGACATGTATGCATGGAATGCCCGTGAGCGCCCGGGGCGTCCTGTCGGGGCGGAGGTCCAGTGCATCCGGGCGCTGTTCGCGCTGCTCGCCGAACGATTTGCGGCACGCGCCTGAGCAGCGAACATGCTCGTCGTCCAGTGGCGCGACCTGCTGTTCCTGGTCCTGATCAATCTCATCTGGGGGTTCAACTTCATCACCAGCAAGGTCGGGGTCAGCGAATTCCCGCCCTTGTGGTTTACGACGCTGCGCTTTGGATTGGTCGCGCTGCTGCTGTTGCCATTTCTGCGGATGCATCGTGGGCAGATGGGGGCGATCGTCGTCGCAGCGCTGTTCAGCGGCGGGCTGCACTTCGGTCTGTTATTCGTTGGCCTCGCGATGGCGGATACCGTGTCCACCGTTGCCATCGCTGGACAGCTTGGGGTGCCATTCACCACCCTGATGTCGATCGTGTTCCTTGGAGAGATCGTGCACTGGAGGCGCTGGCTGGGAATCAGCCTGGCATTCGCCGGCGTGTTGCTGATGGGGCTCGATCCGCAGGTCTTCGAGTTCTGGCAAGGACTCGCACTGGTGGTGCTGTCCGCATTTCTCGGCTCTGTCGGGCTGATGGCGGTCAAGCGGCTCACCAACATCAAGCCGCTCGAGATGCAGTCCTGGTTTGCGCTCGTGAGTGTTCCGGTGCTGGCCCTGTTGAGCGCCATATTTGAAACTGGACAGCTGCAGGCGATGGGAACCGCTTCATGGCAGGGTTGGGCGGCGCTGACATTTTCCGTATTGATGGCCAGTCTCGTCGCCCACAGTGGCTACTATTATCTCGTGCAGCGATATCCGGTGACGAGCGTCTCGCCACTGACCGTGCTGTCGCCGCTTTTCGGGGTTCTGTTTGGCGTGACGCTGCTGGGCGATGAGCTCACGCCGCGGATCATTGCGGGCGGTGCCATGACCCTCACCGGAGTGGTGATCATCGCGCTGCGGGAGAAGAAGATCGTGGAGACGGGCACATGACGGCCAAGAGAAAGAAAGTTGGAGCGGCGGGCGTCGATCCGCGCCGCTATTCGCGCGTGGTGGTCGATGGGGTTACGCAGGCACCGGCGCGCGCCATGCTTCGTGCGGTCGGATTCGCCGACGCGGACTTCCGTAAGCCGCAGGTGGGAATTGCCTCGACTTGGAGCAATCTCACGCCATGCAACGTTCACATCGACGGCTTGAGCCGCCTCGCCGCCGAGGCTGCGGATGCGGCCGGCGCGAAGAGCATCATCTTCAACACCATCACGGTATCGGACGGCATCTCGATGGGTACTCCCGGGATGCGCTACTCGCTGGTGTCGCGCGAGGTCATCGCGGACTCCATCGAGACCGTCGCCGGTGCGGAAGGTTTCGACGGGATCGTCGCCATCGGCGGTTGCGACAAAAACATGCCCGGGTGCCTGATGGCGCTCGCGCGACTCAATCGTCCGTCCGCATTCGTCTACGGCGGCACGATCCAGCCGGGTGCCGGTCGACGAGACATCGTCTCGGTCTTCGAGGCGGTGGGTGGGCATGCGCGCGGGACGATTTCGGACGCCGAGCTTCTCGAAGTGGAGCGTACAGCCATTCCGGGTCCGGGCAGCTGTGGCGGGATGTACACGGCAAATACCATGGCCTCGGCGATCGAGGCGCTCGGTATGAGCTTGTCGAACAGCTCTGCGCAGGAGGCGGTTTCGGAAGCCAAACGAGAGGACTGCCGGAATGCGGGTCGCGCGGTGGTCCGCCTCATCGAGGCCGGCATCCGGCCATCCGATATCCTGACGCGACGGGCATTCGAGAACGCAATCACAGTCGTGATCGCGCTCGGCGGTTCGACCAATGCCGTGCTCCATCTGCTGGCGATTGCCCATTCGGCGCGCGTGCGGCTGTCACTCGATGATTTCACCAGGGTCGGCCGACGCGTTCCGGTGCTCGCGGACCTGAAACCAAGCGGCCGGTACCTCATGTCAGAGCTCATCCGCATCGGTGGAATCCGGCCCTTGATGCGCAGCCTCCTTGAGGCCGGGCTTCTGCACGGGGGCTGCCTGACGGTGACCGGGCAGACTATGGCGGAGAACCTCCGCGATGTCGCCCCATATCCCGGGGGCCAGGACATCGTTCGCCCGTTCACGTCGCCGATCAAGAAGAGCAGTCACCTAGTTGTGCTGTACGGCAACCTGGCGCCCGCAGGTTCGGTCGCGAAGATCAGTGGCAAGGAAGGCTTGTCATTCACGGGGCGCGCTCGAGTGTTCGACTCAGAGGAAGCGACGCTACAAGCCATCCTCGATGGGACCGTGGTCGCCGGCGACGTCGTGGTCGTTCGCTACGAGGGTCCGAAAGGCGGCCCGGGGATGCGCGAAATGCTGAGTCCGACCGCTGCCATCATGGGGAAGGGCCTGGGGGACAAGGTCGCGTTGATCACGGACGGCCGCTTCTCGGGTGGCAGCCACGGGTTTGTCGTTGGCCACGTGGCGCCGGAGGCCGCCGTTGGCGGGCCGCTCGCCCTGGTCCGAAATGGCGACCGCATCAGCATCGATGCGGTGAAGCGAGCGCTCACTTTGCACGTCTCCGCCTCCGAGATAAGTCGTCGACGGAAACGACTGCGAGCGCGACGGCAGGCGCCGATACATGGCGTGCTGGCGAAATATGTCGCTTCGGTGAGCAGTGCGTCGCTGGGTGCAATCACCGATGGCCTGCCGCACGGCCGGTGAGCAATCCACGAAACGTTTCGAACTTTCGGGAATTTCTGCAGATCCGGCGCGGTCTATTCGGCGATAGTTGCTGCACCGCAGTACCGGTCGGCTCGGCCGTTGAGCAATGACTGGCCCGGCGCGCCGCGGTCGCCGGCACCGCGTGGAAAGAGGCTGTTTTCTCGCATCCGCCGGCGGGCCGCTGGTGGCAGGGCGAGCTGCCGACCGGCCGCGCGTCAAACGGCACGAATGACGACCGAAAACCGTGCCTTATGCAGTTTGCCGGGGACCCGCGGGTGGTTGTCTTGTCCCGACTGTACGGGTACATTTGCCCCCGCGACGCGCCAGACTATTTTGATAACAGCGACGGCGCGATTTTTTTGGCAGGTCGGTTCCGCCTGGGGAGCGGACGAGCGGGAATCGAACGACTCGACAGAACGAGTGTCCCGCGCGGGCCGCCTGCGCCCTCGACGAGGAACTGCCTGCGAGGCCGAGTCTCTTCAGAAGTTTGAACGAATTGTCGAAGGTCTATACCGTCGGCAACCCCCGTGTCGGGGATCGCGCTGAGTGAATCGAGGATTATCGACCCACAAGCCATGGCATACGCTCCCGAATCACCCCTTTCAACTGGTCGACTCATCGCAATTTCCACTGTCGTGCTGCTGCACGTCGGTCTGCTATACGTCATTCAGGAAGGCCTCGACCGAGATCGCTCGGGTCTGAATACCGGCCCGCTCGACGTCAAGATGATCGAGGAGGTCCTGCCGGAGGAAAAGGAACCACCGCCCCCTCCGCCGAAGATTGATACGCCACCTCCGTTCGTTCCACCGCCCGATATCGCGATCGAAATCCCGAGTGACGCCGCGCCTACGGCGGCGATCACGGCCACCACCGTGCGGCCGCCACCGACACCACCGCCGATGGCAGCAACGGTTGTTCGCTCGCCCCCGCGTTCGGACCCGCGACGGCCATTCACTGAACCCGAATATCCGCCGACCGCACGTCGCCTCGGACAGGAAGGCACCGTGGTGTTGCTGATCTACGTGCTCGACAGCGGCCGGGTGGGGGACGTTAAGATCCATAAGAGCAGCGGTTTTCCAAAGCTGGATGAAGCCGCGGAGCGCGAGGCAAGACGCTCGTGGCGATTCATTCCGGCGCGCGAGGGCGACAAGCCGGTCGCCGATTGGGGGCAGTTTGCAGTGACGTTCAGGCTCACCGACGATTGACCGATTCAGGCTGATCCATTTCGTTCAGAGGACACACGGTTTATGGCAACTCTCAGTACACATGCTGACAATCCTTACGGTCTGGTGCAGCTTTGGCAGCAGGGCGATATGGTCGCCAGGGGCACGCTGCTCCTGCTGCTCGTCATGTCGGCCATGACATGGTGGGTGATGATCACGAAGGCGTGGGATCAGCGGCGATTGCGGCTGCAGGCGAAGCACGCGGAGCGCGATTTCTGGAGCGCCGGCAGCATCAAACAGGCGATCGAGATGCTCAAGGGCAAGAACAACGCGTTCAGGGCCATTGCAGAAGATGGTATGCGCGCCGCCCAGCACCACGAGGGCCGGCTGACCGATCAGGTCGATCTGCACGAATGGATCAGCCAGTCGCTGCAGCGCTCCCTCGACCAGATCACCAACTACCTGCAGGGCGGCCTGCCGATTCTGGCCACGGTCGGATCGACCGCGCCGTTCGTTGGCCTGTTTGGTACCGTGTGGGGCATCTTGAACGCGCTCATCGCGATCGGTGTTGCCGGCCAGGCAAGCATCGACAAAGTGGCGGGCCCGGTCGGTGAAGCCCTGATCATGACGGCACTGGGTCTCGCGGTCGCCGTGCCGGCGGTGCTCGGCTACAACATCCTGCTGCGGCGGAACAAGCTCGTCATTGAGAAGCTCAAATACTTCGCGACCGACATGCACGCCTACTTGCTGAGCGGCGCGCGAATCGGCACCGGCGAAGCCAAGACAGGGGCGCGGCCGGTTGGCGGTGCGCAGCCCGCAGCCGCGCGCTGATTGGTGTGACTGGACACTGACGGAGACACGACGCCATGTCGATGAGTGTGGGCGAACCGGACGCAGGCGGAATGCTGGCGGAGATCAACACGACGCCGCTCGTCGACGTGATGCTGGTGCTCCTCATCATCTTCCTCATCACTGTGCCGGTCATCACCAAGACGATCAGGCTCGACTTGCCCAAGGCAACCCACGAAGCCACCGAGACCAAGCCGGAGAACATCACGCTCGCCATCGACGCCAACGGTCGGGTGTACTGGAACGACCTGGCGATGCCGGATGACGAGGCACTCCTGAACCGGCTGAAGACTGCCGCCGTGTACAAGCCGCAGCCGGAGGTCCATATCCGCGCTGACAGGAACGTCCGTTACGAATATGTCGGGCGCACCATCGTGCTGGCGCAGCGCAGCGGCATTGTGAAGGTCGGTTTCATCACCGAGCCCGACCGCGGTATCCGCGGGATGCGGGCGCGCTGACGCGGGAGAAGACGCCTATGTCCATGCAGGTTGGCGGAGCGGAAGACTCAAGCATGATGGACATCAACACCACGCCGCTGATCGACGTGATGTTGGTGCTTTTGATCATGTTCATCATCACGATCCCGGTGATGACGCATGCGGTCAAGCTCGATATGCCGCAAGCCAAGTCGGTGCCGCCGCTCGTGCCGCCGGTCGTCATTAATCTGGTAGTCGATTTCGACGGCACGATACTCTGGGACGGGACACCGGTCCCCGACGAGTCCACTCTGCTCAGCTATCTTGCCAATGCGGCCAAGCAGGATCCGCAACCGGAAATCCATCTGCGCCCGCACAAGCGCGTCAAGTACGACTACGTAGCGAAGGTGCTCGCCGCTTCACAGCGACTGGGCATCCGCAAGATCGGTTTTGCCGGAAACGAACAGTTCATGGAATAGGCGGGATGGCCGTCGCCGGGGCGTTCAGCCCCGGTTCAGATGGCCGCCCTCAGAGTTGTATCGCCGGGATGATCATAGTCCCGGCGCTTTTGTTTGAGGGATTCGTAAGACCGAAGGGTTGCGAGTGAAATCATGCTGAATCGTCTTGTTTTGGTCCTGTCCATGGCACTCGGCGCCGCGGCGCTTGCGTCGATATTGAGCATCGTGCCGGGCCCGGCGCACGCGCAGGAAACGCAGAAGAAGGCCACGCCGCGGGTCGGTGCCAAAGTGGCCAAGCCTCTCAAGGACGCCCAGGAGGCGATGAAGAATCAGGACTGGGATACGGCGCTGGCAAAGACGATGGAGGCGGACGCCATTCCCGACAAGACAGCGTACGAGGACTACCAGATCGACGAGTTTCTCTCATTCATCTACCTCAAGAAGGCCGACTACACCCACGCTGCAGTGGCGTACGAGGCGATGCTCAAGTCCGAGTACATGCCGCCGGAGGAAGTGCCCGACCGCGTGAAGGTCGCCACGCAGCTCAATTTCCAGATCAAGGACTATCCCAAGGCGATCGAGTTCGGGAAGCGCTGGATCGAAACGAGCGGTGGAGCGGACCCCGAGGCGCATTCGCTGGTTGCGCAGGCCTATTTCATTGAAGACGATTATGCCAACGCGCTCACGCACGCCAAGAACGCGATCGGGACCGCAAGGCAGAAGGGGGAGCCCTTGAAGGAGGCGTGGCTGCAGATCGTCCTCGCCTGCTACAACAACAATGATGACACGGTGGGCATAGCGGCCGCGCTTGAGGACCTGGTACGCGAGTTCCCCAACCAGAAGTACTGGGAACAGTTGCTCGGCGTGAATCAAAGGGTCCTCGAACAGGACGACCGCGTAACACTGAGTCTTTATGAGCTGATGTTCGAGCTGGGTGCGCTCAAGCGCGACGACGACTATGTCGAGATGGCGCAGCTCGCCATCCAGGCAGGTGTCCCCGGCGAGGCAGTCAAGGTCCTCGAGCTCGGATTCCAGAACAAGCTGCTGGAGACCGAGGATGTGCCGCGGCGCAAGGCGCTCCTCGCCGAATCCCGCGCATCGGCTCAGAACGACCAGAAGTCGCTTGCGGGCCTCGAAACGGACGCAAAATCCGCCAAGACGGGGCAGGCCGATGTCGCTTTGGGCAGCGCCTACTTGAGCTACGAGCAGTACGACAAGGCGGCAGAGGCGTTGCGCCGGGGCATTGCCAAGGGCGGCGTGAAACGACCGGACGAGGCACAGATCACCCTGGGGCGGGCCCTGCTGAAAGTCAATCAGCCGGAGGAGGCATTGAAGGCGTTCGCGGCGATTCCCGATGCTTCCAAATTTTCGCGCGTCGCCAACCTGTGGGAAATCTATACGACGGGGCCGCGGCCGATACCGCGGTGACAGGGCTACCGGTTGTCATATGCCGACGTTTCGAATTGTGAGAGGACTGTGCTGATGCGGAAGATCGTCACGTTGTTGGCTTTGGTGTGCAGCGTAAGCGCGTTTGCGGTGGTCGGCGTGCTGGCACCGGCACCGGCCCAAGCCGAGAAATTCAGTGCAGAAGTAGGCAAGCCGCTGCAGGCCGCCCAGGACGCGATCAAGAAGAAGAAATGGGCCGACGCGATTGCCGAGATCAGGAAGGCGCAGGCCGTCCCCACCAAGACTTCCTTCGAGGAATACACCATCAATGAGCTGTTGGGCTACACCTTGTGGCAGAGCGGCGACACAGCTGGTGCCGCGCGCGCTTACGAGCAGAATCTCAGCTCGGCGCCAGCGAATGAGGTACCGGCGCGCGTAAAGACGCTCGCGCAGCTCAACTCGACGGCGAAGAACGTCCCCAAGGCCATCGAGTACGGCAACCGCTGGATCAAGGCGAGCCCGAACGATACCGACGCCTACTACCTGGTGGCCCAGTCGCACTACCAGCAGAAAGACTGCAAGAACACCGTGCGCGTGATGCAGAACGGCATCGAAGCCGCACGCCGTTCCGGGAAGCCGGTAAAGGAAAGCTGGCTGACGATGAAGCTTTATTGCCAGACGGAACTCAAGGACGAGGATGGAATCAGCGACACGCGCGAGCAACTGGTGCGCAGCTTTCCGTCGCGCGACAACTGGGAAAGGCTGCTGGCGACCGTCTATAACCGCCGGGAGAATGAGGACGCGACGACGCTCGGCTACTACCGCTTGATGTTCGACCTCGACTTGCTCAAGAAGCCCAAGGACTACGTTGACTTTTCGGAGATGGCGATCATGACCGGCGTCCCCGGTGAAGCCGTCATCGTGATGGAGAAGGGATTCGCCAATAAGATCCTTGATAACGAGGAGAAGGAGCGCCACGCGCGCCTGCTCAACAACGCCAAGGGCCAGGCGCAGACCAACAAGAGTGCGCTGCCCAATCTGGAGAAGGAGGCGCGTGCCGCCAAGACGGGTGAGGCCGACGTCGGCATCGGCATGGCCTACATGAGCTTTGGACAGTACGACAAGGCAGTCGAGGCGCTCCAGCGAGGTTTGCAGAAGGGTGCCAACAAGCGCACCGCCGAGGCGCAGATCATGCTGGGTCGCGCGTATCTCAAGCTCAACCAGAAGGATGCGGCACGCCGCGCGTTCAAGTCGGTCCCGGACGATTCCAAGCTCGCGCGCGTGGCTGAGCTCTACGATCTGCACGCCGCGCAGTCATAGCTCCGTGATTCCCTGCGAACGGGCCGTGAGCTCACGCTCACGGCCCGTTTCATTTGGGTCGTGAGAAGGACCGGCCGCTGCGCCGGGCCAACACCGCATGAATCTCCGCCACGATGGCAAGCGCGATCGCTTCCGGAGTGCGTGCACCGATATCGAGTCCGACCGGCCCGAACAAGCGGGGTGATAATGATTCGGAATGCACCCCAGCGTCCGCGAGGAGCCGCTGGCGGCGCGGCCGAGGTCCGAGCAGGCCGACGTATGACAGGCGAGAAGCAGCCAGCTGCCGCAGATAGGCGAGGTCGGACGGCAGGTGATGGCTCATCACGACTGCCGCATCGAACTGGCCGAGATCGATAGTGGCCGCCAGCTCATCTGCGGGAGCCGTCACGACGCATTGCGCCTGAGGAAAATGAGCTGCGACGGCATAGGCGGGGCGATGGTCGAAAACCGTGACCGGCCAGCCGAGCACGCTGGCCGCGCTGACCACGGGGGCGGCATCCGGTCCGGCGCCGAGAATGAGTATGCGCGGGGGCAGTTCGATCGAGTCGATGAAAGCATTGACGGTGGACCCGTCAGCATGCACCTCCACCAGCCCCGGTAACGCCTTTCGTTCCACAACGTCGCGACAACATCGAACCAGCGCAGCAGCGAGCGGCTCGCCAGGGTTCGCGTCAGCAAAGGCCACGCGCCCCACAGGCCAGCCCGCAGCGTTTGATCGAACCACCGTCGCAAATGCGAGCGCCTGCCTGCTGGCGTACGCCGCGGCGATCTGCGCCAAAGGCACGTACGCATCGGCTGGGGAGAGGCGCTGCAGGAAGATGCGCATGGCCCCCTCGCATCCCAAGCCCAGACCCCAGATCAGGTCATCCGAGCTTCGCAGATCATATTCAATGAGGCATGCGTTCTCATGGCTCAATACTTGTCGCGCATGTGCGGCGAGATCGCTTTCCAGGCAGCCGCCAGAGAGCAGCCCGCAGGCATCACCCGCGTCGTCGATCAACATACGCGCACCAGGCTTGCGATAGGTCGAGCCCTCGGTCGCGACCACGGTCGCGAGCACCACAGGCCGCGCTGCGGTGCGCCGCGCGTCGAAGAAGGCGAGCAGTGCGGTAAGACTCGAGTCCATGTATGGCGCGATTATGCCAGCCCGAAGGTAATTAAACGCCCATTGGATTGCCATCATTGCCCGGCGCCGCGGCGCGCTTTAAATTAATCGCCCGTTTAACCGGGGGGAGAATCCTCATGAGCCGCGCGATCCGCACCGCAGCCGCACGCCGCGCGGGCCGGCCACCGATTTCTGCTGACACGCAGGTGCGCGACGCTTTGCTCGCCGCGGCGCGCAGCCTCTTCCTCCGCTATGGATTCAGGGCAGTCTCCAGTCGCCAGGTCGCAGCGGCCGCAGGAGTCAACCCGGCGATGATCCACTACTACTTCGAAGGCAAGGAAGGGCTGTACCGGGCGATGCTCGAGGCCGCCATTGCGCCGGTGGTCACACGTCTCGAGGCGATGCTCGGCGATCCACAGAGTACCGATCTCGAGAGCCTGGCGCGCACTTACATGCAGGTGCTGGCCGCCAATCCCTGGATTCCCGGACTCCTGGTGCGGGAGGTGTTTACGCCGGATGGCAGCTTCCGCCAGACCTTCCTGCGCGATTTCGCCGGTCGCTTCGCGCCGATGCTGCGAACCATCGTGGGCCGCGAAATTGCGCAGGGCAGGATGCGCGCTGATCTCGATCCGTCGCTGACCGTGGTTTCACTCATGAGCCTGGTGGTGTTTCCGTTCATCAGTCTGCCGATCACTACGCGTGTGCTGGGCATCGACGCAAGCGAAGCGGGCATCGAGAAATTGATTGCGCACACGCTGAGAGTGTTCCAGCAGGGGGTCGGCGTCAGAGGAAATAGTCATGCGTGACAGCGGGCCTCTGGTGTTGTTCCTGCTGATGTTGCTGGCCGGCTGCGGCGACCCAGCCGATTCCGCTATGGCACTTGGAACCCTCGAGCGCGATCGACTGGAGCTTCCGGCCGAGGCAAATGAGCCGATCATCGACGTGCCGGTTCGCGAGGGCGCGGCGGTCGCCACCGGCCAGGTTCTGCTCCAGCTTGATCCGGCCAAAGCGGCCGCGCGGCGTGCCAGCTTGCAGGCACAAGCGGACATCGCGCGACATCGGCTGACGGAACTCGTGCACGGGCCGCGTGCCGAGGAAGTCCTCGAGGCGCGTGCGCGGTTGGCGGGGGCGGAGAGTGAGTTGCTGACGGAGATGAGCGAATACACGCGCCAGCAGGAGTTGCTGGCAAAGAATCTCACCAGCCCTTCCGCAGTCGATCGGCAGCGCTCGTTGCGCGATCGCGCAGAATCCGCCCGCAAGGAAGCAGTTGCTGAGCTGACCCTGCTGCTCAAGGGTACGCGCGTCGAAGAGCTCGACCAGGCGCGCGCGGCTCTCGAACAGGCTGAGGCAGAGCTCAGGCAGTATGAGATCAGCATGAAACGTCTGACCGTGCGCGCGCCGCGTGCGGGCGTGATCGAGGCGTTGCCGTTCAAGCTCGGTGAGAGACCGCCTGCCGGTGCGGCCGTGGTCGTGATGCTGGCCGAGGGCGCTCCCTACGCACGCGTCTACGTTCCGCAGCCCGTGCGTTCACAGATCAAAGCGGGAATGGTCGCGCAGGTGCACGTGGATGGTTTCGCTGAGCCATTTTCTGGCGAAGTTCGCTTCATCTCCGCGGACGCTGCGTTTACACCGTACTACGCGCTCACCCAGAAGGATCGGAGTCGCCTCAGCTATCTGACGGAAGTGGTGCTCACCGAACCGCGCGCCGCCGGACTTCCCACGGGTATCACGGTCGAAGTCGGCTTCCCGGCCCTGTCGTCGGCCCTGCGATGAATGGCGAACCCGCGATCACGGCACGGGGTCTCACGCGACAGTTTGGTCGTCTGACGGCCGTTGACCGCATCGATCTGACGATTCCGCGAGCCCAGATCTACGGTTTCCTCGGGCCCAACGGATCCGGCAAGTCCACGACGATTCGCATGCTGTGCGGTTTGCTGCGACCGACCGCAGGAGCGGCTGTGGTACTCGGCTTTGACGTGGCGCACGAGGCGGAAAGATTGCGCGAGAAGCTCGGCTACATGACCCAGCGGTTCTCGCTGTGGGAAGACCTCACGGTGCTGGAGAACCTGCAGTTCATCGCCGACATCTACGGGCTCGAACGCAGCAGTCGGACGCAACGCATCCGTGCCAAGCTCACCGAGTTTCGCCTCCTCGATCGAACTGCGCAGCGCGCCGGCACCTTGAGCGGCGGCCAGAAGCAGCGCCTTGCGTTGGCCGCTGCGACCCTGCATGAGCCTGAACTGCTGCTCCTCGATGAGCCGACCAGCGCGGTCGATCCGCAGAGCCGGCGCGACTTCTGGGAAAGCCTGTTCCACCTGGTGAATCAAGGCACGACGATTCTGGTCTCCACGCATTACATGGACGAAGCGGAGCGTTGTCACCGACTCGCGATTCTTGACGAAGGACGCATCGTCGCCGAGGGGCCGCCGAAGACGTTGATGGCGGATATCGATGCGGCGGTAGTGGAAATCGAGACAATTGCCACCGAGGCGGCGCGCGCCGCGCTGGCTCAGGTTGCTGAAATCGTCAGCATCGCGCAACTCGGCACGCGCCTGCACGCGTTGCTGGCGCGCTCGGTCGCCGATCCGGCGCTCACGGTGCGGGATGCGCTCGCGAGAGCGCATGTGACTGCGGCGGTTGAGCATACGACGGCGAGCCTGGAGGACGTGTTCGTGGCCGCGACCGGCGGGGGTCGCGATGAGCGACGGGTCGACGCGCGATTGCGGAGCCGCGCGTGAGCAGTCCAGCTCTGTTGCAGTCAATTCACCGGCTGCGCGCAGTTGCGACGAAGGAATTCAGACAGCTCACGCGCGACCGGCTGACCTTCGGGATGGTGGTCGGCATCCCGCTGCTGCAGATCCTGATTTTCGGCTACAGCATCAATTTCGACGTACGCGACATCTCGGCGGGTGTCGTCGACCATGCCAAAACGTCGGCATCGCGCGCACTCGTTGCGGATCTGCAGGCCACGCAGGTGATCCGGGTCACGGAATACCTTGGGTCTCCCACCGAGCTCGAGGAGCGAATCGACAGCGGTGCCCTGAGTGCAGGGATCTATATCCCGCCGGACTTCGAGCGCCGGCGGCTGGATCCCGCGCGCAGTGCTGTGCAGGTGCTGGTTGATGGCAGCGAGCCGACGATCGAGGGTGTGGTGCGCGGACTCAACAGCATGAGAAGCACGCTGCGCGTCGGACTCGGTGCACCGATGCCGAGCTTCATCGAAGTGCGTACGCTCTACAACCCCGAGAAGCGCACCGCCGTGCAGATCGTGCCGGCGCTCATCGGCGTGATCCTGACGATGACCATGGTCGTTTTCACCGCCGTGGCAATCGTTCGCGAGCGGGAGCGTGGCAACCTCGAGCTCCTGATCACCACCCCAGTACGCTCAGCCGAGCTCATGATCGGCAAGCTCGCGCCTTATGTGGTCGTGGGGCTCATCCAGACGACCCTGATCCTCCTGGTCGGCAAATGGCTGTTCGATGTGCCGATCGTCGGCAGCCTGCTCGACCTGTATCTCGCGTCCGGCGTATTCATCGCCGCGAGTCTGATGTTGGGGTTGCTGATCTCGACACTGGTGCAGACCCAGTTCCAGGCTATTCAACTCAGCCTGTTCACGTTGCTGCCGTCGATCTTGCTGTCCGGCTTCATGTTTCCTTTCGATGGCATGCCGCGGGCGGCGCAGCTCATTGCGCAAGTCATCCCGCTGACGCATTTCGTCGAATTGTTGCGCGGCATCGTGCTGCGCGGCGCTCCGCTCGCCAGCATGCCGGTACCCCTGGCGAAGCTGGGGATTTTCTTCGCGGTTGCGCTGGCCCTCGCCGCTATGCGTTTCCGCAAGCGCTTGGACTGACTCCATTCAGGGCGGGCGTCATCCTGTTAGCATTCCGCGCGACCAGTCACGGCGAGGTCGCCTGCCGGGGCGCCACGTACTCTGATTAGACTCATGAGCCAGGAGTATCGCGAAGGCGATTGGTTCGCTGTGCCGTTGCGTCGTGGCGGCTATGTCGTTGGCCTTGTGGCCCGCCGCCCGCAGCGGGGCAGCGTGATCCTCGGCTACTTCTTCGGTCCCGAGCGGAAAGCGGTGCCGGCAATGCAGGAGTTGACCGGAATTCGCGCGGGAGATGCCCAGTTGGTCTGCCGCGTGAAGGACACGGCATTGCATCGGGGTGTCTGGCGAGTACTCGGGCGGCGCGATCGCTGGCGGCGCAAGGACTGGCCGATGCCCGCTTTCCATCGTCGTGAGGCACTGTCCGGGCGTGGCATCCGGATCGAGTACGACGGCGACAGCCTCACGACCCCGGTACGCGAAGTTCCGGCGAGCGTTCCGGACGCGAGCCTGCCCGATGATGTCGTACTCGACGAGACGCGACTCCTCGAGGCGTTGGCGCGAATCCTGGCACAGGAACGTCCCGTCACCCTGGACCAGAGCCAGTGGATTCGCTGAGACCGGTGGGCCACTTTCATCTTGCCATGATGCGGCGCGACAGATTAGAGTCGCAGCGGATTTTGCCGGTTTTTCCGGCAAACCCGACCAGGTGAGGCAATGAAAACAATCTACGTGGGGAACCTGCCGTTCACTGCTTCCGAAGATCAGGTGCGGCAACTGTTCGAGCAGTACGGCAAAGTGCAATCGGTGAAGCTGATCACCGACCGCGAGACGGGAAGGCCGCGTGGCTTCGGATTCGTGGAGATGGATGACGGGGAAGCCGACGCAGCGATCTCCGGGCTGAATGGCCAGCAGTTCGGCGGACGGAGCCTTCGAATCAACGAGGCGCGCGAACGGCCGGACCGCGGTCCGCCGCTCGGCCGGCCTTGAGTCGCCACCAGCCCCACGCGCGTCTGTAAGCGCATCCTGCGCCTGTATCATCCGCATCTGCCGGCGCCTGATGGGCACCGGCCGGAACAGAGTGCGCGCGAATCGGAGAGCCCCCGGTGATGGCGAAGTCCTCCTGGACCGTACACAAATTCGGCGGTTCGAGCCTTGCCGACGCGGATTGTTTTCGTCGCGTGGCGGATATCGTCGTGCGCGCAGGCCCCAACCAGGCGGTGGTCCTTTCGGCCTGCAAGGGCGTGACCGATGGCTTGCTGGAGCTCGTGTCGCTGGCGGAGCGGCAGGACTCTGCATTTGACGCACGGCTGCACGACATCCGCGAGCGCCACATCCAGATCGCCGAAAGCGTGCTCAAACCTGGCGGTGCCGCGGCGTATATCGCCGACCTGAAATCCGACTGCCGGGACATCCTCGGCATCCTGCAGACGGTGAAGCAGGTTCGCTCGGCGGCCCAGAATGTGCGCGATCTGATCGCAGGTTACGGCGAAATCTGGTCGACGCGCCTGTTCAGCGTGCTCCTGCGCGACAGCGGCGCCATTTCCGGCGGTGTTGAATGGCTCGATGCCCGCAGGGTGCTGGTGGTGGAGTGGGGCCCGCTCGGCCCCATGGTGTTGTGGCAAGAGTCCCTGCAGCGCCTGCATGCCGAGCTCCGGGAGGGTTTCTCCGGAACGCTCGTCATCACCGGTTATATCGCCAGCGATGCTCGTGGAATCCAGACCACGCTGGGCCGCAACGGCAGTGACTTCTCCGCGTCGATCTTCGGCGCGTTACTCGAGGCGCGCGAGATACACATCTGGACCGACGTGGATGGCGTATTGAGCGCCGATCCCCGTCTCGTCCCCGACGCCAAGGTCATCGACTCGCTTTCCTACAACGAGGCGATGGAGCTGGCGTATTTCGGCGCCAAGGTAATTCACCCCCAGACCATGGCTCCGGCGGTGGAAAGGGACATCCCGATCTGGATTCGCAACACCTTCGCGCCCGCGAAACCGGGCACGCTGATCTCGGCGCATCCGGAATCAGGACTGCAGGTGAAGGGCATCACCAGCATCGATGCGATCGCGCTCATCAACCTCGAAGGCACGGGCATGATCGGCGTTCCAGGTACGGCGCATCGACTTTTCGGCGCACTGCGCGAAGAGAATATCTCGGTCATCCTCATCTCGCAGGGCAGCTCCGAGCACTCGATCTGCTTTGCGATTCCGGAGGCCCAGGCCACGCGCGCCGAGCAGGTGATCCGGCGCGCCTTCGACAGTGAGCTGAGGCAGGGACAGATCCAGAGTGTGGAGGTCGACCGCGGGTTGAGCATTCTGGCAGTGGTCGGCGACGGCATGGCCGGCGCACACGGAGTCGCCGCCAACGTGTTCGGCGCCCTGGGAGACGCCGCCGTAAATGTGCGCGCGATCGCGCAGGGCGCATCCGAACGCAATATCTCGGTCGTGATCGATGGGCGCGCCGCCCCGAAGGCGTTGCGCGCGGTACACGCGGGGTTCTATCTCTCGCCGCACACGGTTTCCATCGGCGTCATTGGCCCGGGCACCGTTGGTCAGGTATTGCTCGATCAGCTGGGGAGCCAGGTCGAGCGTCTCAAGCGTGATTTCAACCTGGATCTCAGGGTCCGCGGCATCCTGACGTCGAGCCGCATGCTGCTGGCCGACGGCGGAATCGATTTGGGGAGCTGGCGCGAGCGGCTCAGGCACGAGGGTGTCGCGGCGAATGCGGACACCTTCGCACAGTTCGTGCACGCCGAGTTCTTGCCGCACGCGGTCATGATCGATTGCACGGCGAGCAACGAGGTTGCCGCGCGCTATCGCGACTGGCTGAGCGCGGGCATGCATGTTGTCACGCCCAACAAGAAGGCCAACAGCGGTGACCTGGCCTATTACCGCGCCCTGCGCGAAGCGCGCCGTGCGGCAGGCACACACTACCTGTACGAGGCCACGGTCGGCGCGGGCCTGCCCGTGATCACGACCGTGCGAGATCTGCGCGAAACGGGCGACGACATCCTGAGCATCGAAGGAATTCTCTCCGGGACTTTCGCGTATCTCTTCAACGTGTACGACGGCACCATGCCGTTTTCGAGCATCGTGCGCGACGCGAAGGCCAGGGGCTTCACGGAGCCGGATCCAAGAGATGACCTGTCGGGGATGGACGTGGCACGCAAGCTCATCATCCTCGGCCGCGAGATGGGACTCGAGCTGGAACTCGCCGACGTGCAGGTCGAGAGCCTGGTGCCGCCGAGTCTCACGCAATGCTCGATCGAGGAGTATCTGGATCGGCTGCCGGAATTCGATACGGCGATGTACACCCGCTACCAGAAGGCGCGCGCTGAGGGGCAGGTTTTGCGCTACGTGGCGCGCCTCGATGCGAAGGGTGTTGCCACGGTTGGCCTCGTCCGGTTGCCGGCGAATCATGCCTTCGCCAACACCTCGCACACCGACAACGTGGTGCGATTCTTGACCCGCCGCTATCGCGACAACCCGCTCATCGTGCAGGGCCCGGGTGCGGGCCCGGAAGTGACTGCCGGCGGTGTGTTTGGCGATCTGCTGCGCTTGTGCGCTTACCTTGGTGCGAAGCTCTAGCATGGCGCGGCCTGCGGCAACGGCATTCGCGCCGGCGACCGTCGGCAACGTCGGCATCGGGTTCGACATTCTCGGACATACGGTCGAGGCGGTCGGTGACCGGGTGACGGCGCGGCGGATCGAGGCAGCCGGTGTCCGGATCGGGTCGATCACCGGCGTGGTGCCCGATCTGCCGCGAGAGGTCGAGCGCAACACTGCCGGGAAGGCCGTGCTGAGCCTCTGGCAGGCCAAACGGGCGCGCGGCGGGGTGGAGCTCGACATCGCCAAAGGCATTCCCCTGGCGTCTGGGCTGGGTGGGTCGGCAGCCTCTGCCGTGGCTGCCGTCGTGGCCGCCAACACACTTCTCGATGAACCGGCGACGGAACTTGAACTGCTCAAGTTCGCGATGCAGGGAGAAAAGCTCGCGAGCGGCTCGATTCACGTCGACAACATCGCGCCGTCGCTGTTCGGCGGCCTGGTACTCACCGTGGGCGTCGACAATCCGCGCATCAAGCGGATTCCTGTGCCGCCGGCGATACGCTGCGTGCTGGTTCATCCGCACATGCGCTTGTCCACGCGTGAAGCGCGTGGGATCCTGCGCCAGAACGTCACTCTGTCGGACTTCGTCTGGCAGACGGCGAATCTGGCCGGGTTCATCTCGGGTTGCTATTCGAACGATCTCGACATGATTCGCGACTCGTTCGAGGACGTCGTGATCGAGCCGCAACGCCAGGCGCTCATCCCGGGCTTCAGGTCGGTGCGAGCGGCGGCGATGGCGCAGGGCGCGCTCGGCTGCTCGATCTCGGGCGCGGGCCCGAGCGTCTTTGCCTGGTGCGAGGCGCCGCGCGCGGAGGCCATCCGCGCTGCGATGGTCAACTCGTTCGCCGAGCACCAGCTCGCAAGCGATCACTGGATCACCCGCATCGAACCCCCCGGCGCGCGAGTCGTCAGCCGCTGATGTTGTTCGCCAGCACCCGACATCCCGATCACACCGTGCCGCTCGCCGAGGCCGTTGAGCGCGGCCTGGCTGGCGACGGCGGGCTGTTCAATCCGGTCTCGCTGCCGCAGCTCGACAAGACTGAGCTGGCCCCGCACGCGACGCTGGCGCAGCTCGCCGAGCTGACGTTGGCGCCGTTCTTTGCCGGCGACCGGTTGCAGTCCGTTCTTGCGTCGCTCGCCGCCGAGGCTTTTGACTTTCGCGCACCGCTCACGCCACTCAAAGGCGGTGCCGAAACGGTCGAGGTCCTCGAGCTTTTTCATGGACCGACGGTTGCGTTCAAGGATTTCGGCGCGCGCTTCCTGGCGGGGTCTCTCGGGCGACTACAACCGGGTGCAGAGCCATTGACCATCCTGACGGCGACTTCCGGCGATACCGGCGCGGCGGTCGCCGCTGCCTTTCATCGCCGTCCGGGATGCAACGTGGTCGTGCTTTACCCGAAGGGTCTGGTTTCGCCGCGACAGCAACAGCAACTCGAGTGCTGGAGCGACAACGTCCACACGCTTGCGATCCGCGGCACGTTCGACGACTGTCAACACCTGGTCAAGCAGGCGTTACAGGACGAGAAGCTCAAGCGTACGCACCGCTTTTCATCGGCGAACAGCATCAACATCGGCCGCCTGCTGCCACAGATCGTATATTACGTCGCATCGAGCATGGATATCTGGCGGCGCACCCGCGGACCCGCTTCCTACATCGTGCCCAGTGGCAATCTGGGCAACGCCATGGCTTGCGTCTGGGCCCGCGGAATGGGGCTGCCGATTGCCGAAATCGTGCTGGCACACAATGCCAATCGTGCCGTGCCGGATCTGTTTGAGACGGGAACGTGGCAGCCTCGGCCAAGCGTTGCGACATTGGCTTCAGCGATGGATATCGGCAGTCCGAGCAACATGGAGCGGCTGCGCGCTTTCTACCCGGATATCGAGTTGATGCGCGAAAAGCTCGCGGCCGTATCGATCACTGACGAACAGATCCGAGCGCGAATCCGCGCGGACTTCTCTACCTATGGGCGTGTCTGGTGCCCGCATACGGCAGTGGCAGCCGAAGCGTACGCGGAGTTGCCGCAGGAGCTGAGGCGCGCGCGACACTGGGTGATCGTGGCCACGGCTCATCCGGCGAAGTTCAGCGAGATCGTCGAGCCGCTGATCGGTCAGGAGGTGGCGATTCCGGCGAGCCTCGCCGCGCTGTTGGCGTTGCCGAGTCATTCCACCGAGCTCGCGGCGGATTCATCATCACTGCAGCGCTACCTGGAATCGTGATGGAATCGAGTCTCGAACGCCTCGATCCGCAGGTCCTCGGTTGGAGCGCGGGCATCCTCGCGTTACTCGCGCTGCTCGTGTGGGCCTATCTCCGTTTCCGTCGCTTCGCGTGGCGGCGCTCGCTTCTGAATGCGCTGCGGCGCGTTGCCTACGACGTTGTACGCGACGTTCTCCTGCCGGACGGCATGGATGGGCAGGTCCATGTGGACTTCCTGCTGCTCACCCAACGCGGCATTCTGGTGCTCGATCTGCGCGAGATTCCAGGTCTGATCTTCGGTGGCGACCAGATGGATCAGTGGACCGTGATGACGCGCAACCGGCGCTACACTTTCGAGAATCCCCAGGGTCCGCTGCTCGATCGGATCGCCGCCGTAAAGCAGATCGCCGATGACGTTCCGGTGGAGGGGCGAGTGCTGTTCACGACTCGCTCACGTTTCCCCAAGGGCCGGCCAAAATCGGTACTCATGCTCGATTCCATCCGTGCCGAATATGCGCCGATGGACAAGGCCTCGATGCAGGACCTGGTGTCGAAGTTCAAGCCGGCATGGGAGCGACTCAAGGCCAGCGCGCGACCGAGCGACATGGCGCGCCGCTAGCCATGGCTGGCATGGTCGGCGAGCACTTGCGCGACGCAGATCGTGAGCTTTCGCGCCGTGTCGAGATGCAGGAACTCGTTCGGTCCATGAGCGTTGGCATGTGGACCGAGGACACCGGTGACCAGGAATTGCGTTTCCGGAAAGCGCTCGCCCAGCATGCCCATGAATGGAATGCTGCCGCCAGAGCCCATGCAGAGCAGCTCGCGGGTAAAGTTTCCGCGTGAGGCTCGTTGCAACGAACGCTCGAGCCAGGGCTCGAAGGCCGGCGCATTCCAGCCCGCCATTGCCGATCCCGGTGTGAAAGCGACACGCGCTCCGTATGGTGGTTGAGCTTCGAGCGCATCCTTCACCATCCGCGCGGCGCGCTGCGGGTCTGCAGTCGGCGGCAATCGGAAGGACAGTTTCACGCTCAGCTGCGGCACGAGCACGTTTCCAGCATCGCGCAAGGCCGGCAGGCCATCGAGGCCGGTTACGGTCAGGCTCGGTCTCCAGGTCGAGTTGAGCAGCAGTTCGACCGGATCAGGGGTGATGGGCCGCGCGCCCGGGACGAATGGCAATCGCTTCCAGACCTCCTCGCCGAGGACAGCCGCAGTGGTCTCGGCCTGCCGACGCCGTTCGGCCGGGACCGGAATCGACAATGACTCGAGCAGCAGCTCGCCGCCGGCTTCTTTTTCAATCCGGGAAAGCAGCTGGCGCAGGATGCGGAAGCATGATGGAGCGATGCCACTGCCCATTCCGGAGTGCACGCCTTCGGTCAGCACTTGCACGTCGAGTGTGCCGATGAGATTGCCGCGCAATGAGGTGGTGCACCAGAGCTGGTCGTAATTGCCGCATTCCGCATCCAGGCAGACCACCAGCGACGGAATCCCCAGACGCTGGCCTAGCGCTTCGACGTGCGCAGACAGATCCGGACTGCCGCTTTCTTCGGCAGCCTCGATCAGTACCACGCAGCGTGCGTGCGGAATTCGCTGCGCGTCGAGGGCTGCGATCGCCGTGAGCGACGCGAATACGGCGTAGCCATCATCGGCGCCACCGCGGCCATAGAGCTTGCCGTCGCGCAGCACGGGCTGCCATGGCCCCAGCCCTTCCTCCCAGCCCGTGAATTCCGGTTGCTTGTCGAGATGCCCGTAGAGCAGCACGCACCCGTCGACCTGCCCGGGGATATCGACAAATAGGAGCGGGGTGCGTCCCGTGAGCCGCATGATCTCGACGTGCATGCCGGCAATCGGCTGCGCGCGGCACCAGTTCGCCAGGAGCTGGATCGCCTGCTCCATGTGGCCGTGCTCATCCCATTCGGGATCGAATAGCGGGGACTTGTTCGGAATCCGAACGTAATCGCACAGCTTCGGGACTATCGAGTCCGACCAGGTGGTTGCAATGTGATGCCGCAGGACGCCAGTGTCAATCATATATAATCTTGTTCTATCAATAACGTATGGCATTACTCACGAAATACTCTCAGCTCGTTGAGCAAGGATCGCCGTTCGCGCGGGGCCAGCCAAACAAGCGTCGCGCATTGTCGGTCGTCGCGCGAGCAACCTTTGCCACCGCCTCACGCCGATGCCGGGCCACGGTCTCAAGGATATGCGGAAGATAGCTCGGTTCATTGCGTCGCGAGGACGGCCTGGGCTTCAGATCGCGTGGCTGGAGATAGGGGCCATCCGTCTCCAGCAGTAGCCGCTCGGCGGGGATCCGCGCCACGAGTTCTTTCAGGTGTGCTCCCCGCCGCTCGTCGCAGATCCAGCCGGTGATGCCGATGTAGAGTCCGAGCGCGAGACATTCGTCGAGTTCGCGCGCATTGCCGGTGAAACAGTGCGCAACCGCGCCAGAAAGCTGCGGCATGTAGTCACGCAGAACGGCGCTGAAGTCCGCGTGCGCGTCGCGCTGGTGAAGGAACGCGGGCTTGTGTGACTCGACGGCGAGTTCCAGTTGCCAGCGGAAGACCCGCTGTTGATCCTCGTGCGGAGAAAAGTTGCGGAAGTAGTCGAGCCCACATTCGCCGGCGGCGCAGACCTCGTCCGACTGCAGCAGCCGGCGCAGAGCTGGCAGATCCGCCAACATGAACTCGGCGGCGTGGTGCGGATGGATTCCGGCGGTGCCGCGAATAATCGCTGGATACTCGCGCGCCAGTTCGATGGCGCGACGCGTGCTCGCGAGTGACGAGCCGGTGACGATGAGATGGCTCACCCCTGCAGCGCGTGCGCGGTCGATCACCGCTGCACGATCGTGATCGTAGCTGTCGTGGGCGAGATTGATGCCGATATCGACTAGATCCAGCGTCACTGCGAGATCGCGCACAAGGTTCGGGAGGCGCACATTGCATGCTATCTTGGCGCGCCGGGCAAGACCTGGTAGCGCGATCGTTGCGCGATGAGGGCCCGATGAACCTCCCATGTTGGAAAAAACTGTTCTGCGCGGTCGTGCTCGTGTCCACGGCGAGCTCCGCGCAGGAACTCGATCTCGATGACCTCGAGAGCCGCACCGAGTACGCCTGGTTCACAGAGGACGCGAATTCGCTCCGTAACCTGATTCGCGCTGCCGAGGGCGAATTGTCGAAAAACAGCGCGTCCACGCTGGCACGCTACGAGGTCGGGCTCGCGAACTATCGGCTTGGACTGCTGCTGATGCAGAAATCGGCCGGGGAAGCCGCGACAGTGCTGGCGGATTGCATCGACCAGCTCGACGAGGTCGTGGAAGCGGACGAGGACTTTGCCGAAGGCTACGCGTTGCAGTCGGCCTGCTACGCGAGTCTTGCGGAGCTTCAGGTGTGGAAGGCGGTGGTGTTCGCACCGCTATGCTCGGCGCGGATGGAAAAGGCAAACAAGCTGGCGCCGGAGAATCCGCGTGTAGTTCTCCTGGGCGGGCTGGCGGATCGCGCCCTGCCGAGGGCCTTCGGGGGTGACAAGGCACGCGCGCAGACTAAGTTCAAGCGTGCCGTGCAACTGTTCGAAGAGGGTGGCACGCAAGCCCCCGGTGGACCGCGCTGGGGCGCGGCTGACGCCTACCTCCGCGTGGGCCAAGGACTGATCGAGGGCGGGGACACGCTCGGTGCACGCAACGCCCTGGAACGAGCGCTCATCATCGCACCTGACTTCTCTGCGGCGCGCCGGGAACTGCGTCAAGTGACCGGGGCGAGTCGTTAAGACTTCAGGCCTCTCTTCTAAAACGTGTAGCGCAGCGCGAGCTGCAGCGTGCGCTCGCGCAGATGTTCGTCGAGGCCGATGGCAGTGCGCTGCCCGAGTTCGCCGCGGACTTGCAGGGCTTCGACCGCCAATTGCCAGTGCTCGTCGAATTCGAATAGGTACGCGAGCAGCCAGCCCTCTGCATCCTGGTAGCCATTGAAGAACTGCGCGCCGCGTGCGGTCTGGGTGAAGAGGTCGTCGTAGCGAAGCGTCACTCGATGGCGGCCGAACTCGCGACTCAACAATGCAAAGTACGAGTCGTAGTCGAGGATGATGAGTCCACGGCCGTCGGCGCTGGCGCCGACCGCGGTATCGCCTGCCATCCATTGCAGGATCAGCGTCCAGTCGCGCTGCCATTCGACGCGCAAGCCGGCACTGTCAAAGCGGCTCAACCACGCATACTCGTAGCCATTGTTCGCCCCGGGGTCGCCGCGGTTGTCGTAGTGAAGCGCCCGCAACACCAGGCGTTCCGGCCAGCTGACCTGCACCCCGGCGTAGTAGCCAGCACGATCGTCGATTTCGTGAAACAGCTCGAGCCCGGAGCGTGTCGTCCCCATCGGGAACATCTAGGGCAATTGTCCGAACAGGGCGGTCTGGCGATCGTGAATTCCCCAGCCCCGCTGGAAGATCACCACGCCCATGGGATCGTTCCAGCCGTAGACCGCTGCGATCAGGCTGATGTCCACGGCCTTGCCAAGTCGCGTGCCCAGCCAGGTGGCGTTCACTTCGGCACCGATTGTGCGGATCTCCTCGCCGATCCAGGTATTGATCGCGGACGGGCTGATCGAGTACACGCTCTGCCATCCAGGACCGCGATTCTCGAGTGAGATGGGCGGGTAGAACGCCCCGAGGCGCGTGCGCCAGCGCCAGCCCGAGGAGGGGTAGGGCCGCCATTCGAGGAACGACTCGCTCACATCCACTGGATTCTTGTCGGCGTCACCGTAGGCGTCGAGGGTGACCTGCAGGTCCAGTGTCTCCGCAAGGCGCCCCCGATAGTCGAGGAATGCCCGGCCGAGCTGCAGATCCTCGTGAGCCTGGTCGAATCGGCCGAGACCCAACCCGCCGTCGGTGAATGACCGCTCGATGTCCGTCGCCACGAAACGCACGTCAAACTGGAAGGTGAACTCGTGGCGGTCTTCCTGGGCTGCCCCAGTCGTGGCGACGACGGTCAATGCGCTGGCGACGAGCCTCGGCAGAATCCGGCGCGTGGGCCAGGTTGACTCAGTAATCATCCCAGCCGGCCTTCGTCGGCTGCGGTCGCGGTTCTGGGGCGAGTGCGCGTGTCAGTTGAACAGTCAGTGCGAGGCGCTGCGCTGGCTGAAGCTCGACGGTACGTACGAGCTCCGCGTGCGGCTCGTTGAATCGCGGGTTCCAAAGCCTCAGTTCGAAGTTGCCGGCGGGCAGCGCACCGAGCTCCAACTTGCCGCCGGTATCGGTCTTGCCGAAGTGTGGCGAAGGCGTGACATAGATATACGCCAGCATGTCGTCGTGGATGTTGCAGCCCAGGACCACCAGCCCGGGCTTGTCAAAGACAAGCGGCGGATAGGCATGGCCACGATAGAGCGCCAGCTGGAAGCGCTTGGGTGCGGAAAACGAATAGACCTGGTGGGCGACCGTGTCGCTGTTCGGAAAGGCGACCGGGGTCCCAGTTTGAACAGCGAGAATGTACGGGACGAACCGGCGCGCCACCTGGTCCATGACGGCCGGCGCTCGCGGCGCAGCCGACGACGTCGCCGCCGGCGCATCCTGAAGCAGGGCGACGACCACGACGTCGCCGACGCCTCGGCCCTCGTGATCGAGCACACCGAACTCGATGGTTGCAGCAAACGCCGGCCAGGCCGCGACAACACCGCCGCAGGCGACCCAACGAAGCAAATTCGGGCTCTTTAACACGACCTGTGTCGCATTTTGACAGTATGCGAATGGCGGTACCACTGGACGCTCTCTAGATTGGCCGCTCGACAGGCCTCATTCCGCAAGGATCGTTCGCGCGACGGACTCGCCCATGCTGAGCTTCCGCACCCGGATTCTCGGACTGCTCCTCGCCTTGGTGGTGACCACACAGATCGCCACTATGATCGCGCTCGTCGTGAAGACCCAGGGTGAGGCGCAATCGCGGGCACGGGCGGAACTGGAAGCGGGCGGGCGCGTGCTCTCCAACCTCATGCACACGCGCGCCGAGCAACTGCGCAACGCGGTGCAGGTGCTCGTCGCCGACTTTGGCTTCAAGGAAGCCGTGGCGTCGGGCGAGCGCGGCACAGTGCTGTCGGCGCTGGAAAACAGTGCTGGCCGAATCGACGCGGATCTGGCCGTGTTCTTCGATCCCGAGGGCAGAGTGCTCGCGACCACGATCGCGGATATCGCCGACGTGGTCGGCATTGACTGGCCGGCGCGCACCGCCGCGGTCGCCGATTCGGGCGTCGTCTATCGCACCTTCAACGGACGGCCTTACCTGCTCGTGATCGCTCCGGTGCGCGCTCCCGTGCCGATTGGATGGGTCGCGATCGGTTTTCGCATCGACGTGGGGCTCGCCTCGGAAATGCAGTCGCTGCTCGGTGTCGATGTCTCCTTCTACGATGGCGCGACAACTGCGGCCGCAGGCGTCGTATCGACGCTCAACGGCGATCTGCGCGGCGCACTACTGGAGCAGCTGCCGCAGCTGATCGGGTCCACCGGCGCGGCGAAGCGGATCACGCTCGGGGGCAACCAGTATGTCCTGCTCATCGAGCCGGTTGAGGGCGCCAGTGGCCGGCTGTACGTCATCCTTCAGACGTCGCTGGCAGACATCCTGCGGCCGATGGACGACCTGCGCACGGCGATCCTGCTGATCACCGTACTGGCGCTGCTGCTCGCAGTGCCCTTGGCGCTGATGCTGGCACGCGGTGCGAGTCGTCCGCTCGATCAACTGGTCGAGGCCGCACAACGCATCGAGGGTGGCAACTACACGATCCCGGTGGAACTCAACAGTACCGCCGAGTTCACCAGCCTCGCGGCGACACTGAATTCCATGCAGGCACGGGTCGCGGAGCGCGAGCAGCAGATTCGCTACCGCGCCTTGCACGATGCGGTGACGGGGCTGCCCAACCTGTTGTTGTTCCGCGAGCAACTCGCAGCGGCGCTGAATGCCGCGCGCCGGTTATCGGTTCCCATGGCGCTGTTGTTGGTCGAACTGCGCGACTTCAACCAGATTCAGGCCTCTTTCGGCCATGCATTCGGCGAAGAAGTCCTGCGTGAGACGGCGCGACGCCTGACGAGCCGGGTCAGCGCGGAAGAGCACGTCGCGCACAGCACTGAATCGCAATTCGTGCTGCTGCTGCCCGGCGGCGACGAGACGCGGGCGCGCGTGCTCGCCGGACAGATCATCGAGTCAGTGCGCGCCGGCCTGATCCGCGATGATGTGCACGTGAGTCTCAATGCGCATGTTGCGATCTGCACCTTTCCGGCACACGCCGAGGACGCCGAGACCCTGCTGCGCCGGTTGAATATCGCGCTGTGCGACGCAAGACAGTCCGGATCGTCGGTCGAGGTCTACGCGTCCGGGCGCGAGGAGGGACACCGGCGGCAGCTGGCGATACTCGGCGAGTTGCGACGCGGCATCGACAACGGTGAGCTCGAGCTGCACTACCAGCCGAAGGTGCACATCCTGACGCAGAGGGTGCAGAGCCTGGAGGCATTGGTACGCTGGAACCACCCGCGCCACGGACGCATTCCGCCGGGCGAATTCGTGCCGCTGGCCGAGCGTGCGGGCAGCATCATCCTGCTGACGAGCTGGGTGCTGAAGACCGCGTATGAGCAGATGAAGGCATGGGCCGCCCAGGGATTCATCCTCGACGTTTCCGTCAACCTTTCGGCCGGCGATCTCAGCGACCCGGAATTGCCCGAGCTCGTGCGTGGCCGGCTGCGCGATGCCGGCGCGCTTGCGAACCGGCTCGTCCTGGAAATCACGGAGAGCGCGGTGATGCGCGAGACCGCACGGGTTGTGAAGGTGATGGAGGAGCTGCGTCACGATGGCGTGAGATTCTCGATTGACGATTTTGGAACCGGGTATTCCTCGCTGGCCCAGCTCAAGCGTCTGCCGGTGGATGAGATCAAGATCGACAAGTCTTTCGTGCTCGACCTCGCGCGCCAGAACGACGACGCGGTCATCGTGCGGTCCACCATCGAGCTCGGCCACAGCCTCGGTGTCAAGGTCGTCGCGGAAGGCGTCGAGACCGCCGACAGCTGGAACCTGCTGCAGCAGATGGGTTGCGACATGGCGCAGGGGTTCTTCATCAGCGTGCCGCTCCCTGGGGCGGAAGTCGTCAGCTGGGTGCGCGCGCTCAACTCCAAGCTCGAATCGGCCGAGACGCCGACCCAGCAGGTCCGCGTGTTGAGGGAACATCGCCGCACCAACGGCTGATTGCCTGTGCAATACTGACGACCCCCGATCACCCCGAAGAAGGAGAAGTGCATGAGCTGGGTGTTGCTCGGACTGATCGTCGTGTTCATTCTGTTCCTCATCGGCATTTACAACCGGCTGGTGGCGGCCCGTAATGCCTACAAGAACTCCTTTTCGCAGATCGACGTGCAATTGACGCGTCGCTACGACCTCATCCCGAATCTGGTGGAGATCGCCAAGGGCTATCTCAAGCATGAGCGCGAGACGCTGGAAGCCGTGATTCGCGCACGCAATGCGGCGGTCACGGGGCTACGGGCAGCCGCAGCCGCCCCGGGCGATCCGGCAGCCGTGCAGCAGCTCGCCGGGGCCGAGAATGCTCTCGCCGGCGCGCTGGGACGGCTGTTCGCGATCGCCGAGGCCTATCCCGACCTCAAGGCCAATCAGAACATGATGCAGCTGTCGGAGGAACTCACCTCGACTGAGAACAAGGTGGCGTTCGCGCGGCAGGCATTCAACGACGCGGTGATGTCCTATAACACCACGCGCGAGGTATTCCCGAACAACCTGGTGGCGAACGCATTCGGGTTCGGTCCGGCGCAACTGCTCGAGATCGACAACGCACAGAAGCGCGAAGCGCCAAAGGTCAGTTTCAACTGAACGGATGAACTTCTTCGCGCGGCAGTCGCAGGCTCGCGCGCAGACGCGGCGCCTGGTGCTCCTGTTCATTCTGGCGGTGGTCGCAGTGCTGATCGCCGTGAATGCGGTCATCCTCACCGTGCTGGCGTCAGGCGAGGCCGAGACCCTCATCGTTCCCGACCGCGCCTGGATCGTTGCGCATCCAGGCTCCGTGTTCGTCGCGTCGCTGCTGGTACTCGCCATCGTGGGGTTTTCCAGCCTCTACAAGAGCGCGGTGCTGCGCGGCGGCGGCGGCGTCGTGGCACGCTCGCTCGGGGGCACGAGACTGGAGCGTGACGTCCGGGATCCATTGCGGCGCCGGCTGCACAACGTCGTCGAAGAAATGGCGATTGCTTCGGGCGTACCCATGCCGGAGGTCTACGTCCTCGAACAGGAAACCGCCATCAACGCCTTTGCGGCCGGGCATTCGCCCGCCAATGCCGCGGTCGCCGTGACGCGTGGCGCGCTAGAGCGGCTCAATCGCGCCGAACTGCAGGGCGTGATCGCCCACGAGTTCAGTCACATCCTCAATGGCGACATGCGGCTCAACCTGCGCCTGATGGGATTGTTATTCGGGCTGCTGGTGATCGCACTTATCGGCCGCACGGTCCTGCGGCATTCCTCGCGCGGCTCCGGGAATCGCAAGGGCGGGGTCGCGGTGATCGCGTTGGCTGCGCTTGCGGTCATGGCGCTGGGCTACATCGGTGTGTTCTTCGGCAGGCTCATTCAGGCTGCGGTCGCGCGTCAACGTGAAGCGCTCGCCGATTCCTCGGCAGTGCAGTTCACCCGCGAACCGCAAGGTCTCAAGGGCGCCCTTGTCAAGATCGGCGCCTTTGAGCGCGGCTCTCGTCTCGAGGACGTTGGCGCCGAGGAAGTGGCGCACATGCTGTTTGCCGCGGGAATGACGCGCTTGTTCGCCACCCATCCACCGCTGATCGAACGCATCAAGGCGCTCGATCCATCGTTCAGGGAATCGGAATTTGCGCGCGTCAATCTGGAGCCGCAGGTTGCCCTCGGTGCGACGGGCGACGTGGTCACCAGCGAATCGCTGCCCGAGCTGGGAGACCAGACCGGTGTGTTCGCAGCGGCGCCGATGCGGGCCACATCCGAAAGCGTGGCACAACTGGTTGGCAATCCCGGCACGCCGCAGATTGAGGCTGCGCAAGCCGTCGCGCGTTCGCTGCCACCGGAATTGCTGTCCAACCTCGAGGGTCCCGGCCGCGCTCTCGGGCTCCTGCTGGCGCTGGTGCTCGATCCCCAGCCTGCGGTGCGCGAACGACAGATCCGGATCATCCAGCAGCACCTCGGTGATCGCGCGCTCACGCTCATCGAGAGGGCGGAGGATGCTGCACGCCAGCTTGCGCCCATACAACGGCTGCCGATGCTGCAGAAATTGTTTCCAGCGTTGCGTCGCCTGCCACGAGAGGACCGGCGTCGCATCATCGATGGATTGAATCGGCTCATCCTGGTCGATGGCCGCATCCAGATTTTCGAATACGCGCTGGGTACGCTCGCCCGGGTTTACCTTCGCGACGAGCTCGAACCTGCCGCGCATGCGCGCAGCCTGCGACTCGATCAGGTGACTGCAGAACTCCAGGCGGTGTTCTCCACGCTGGCAGCGCATGGTGCCGGCGATGGGCCACAAGCACAGCGTGCCTTCGAAATGGGCATGCACCACATTCTGCCGCGGCACCGCCCGCCCTACCAACCGGTCCCGGGATGGCCCGGCGCGTTGGATCGCGCGCTCAAGTGCCTGGATCGGCTGTTGCCGGCGGCCAAGGAGCAGCTCGTCGAGGCGCTCGTAAAGACGATTGCTCACGACCAGCGGCTCACCATCGAGGAAGCGGAGTTGCTTCGCGCAATCTGCGCATCCATTCATTGCCCGCTGCCACCCCTCGTCGGAACGGGGACCTAGTCGGCGCGCCAGCGGAAGAACGTCGCGCCGAGAGAGAGAAACAGCCCGGCGGTGAACGCCAGGAAGAAGAGCTGCGGAGCGACATCAGCAAGACCAGCGCCGTCGAGCATGATCGCGCGTGCGGCCTCGAGCATCTGGGTCAGCGGAAAGATCTTCGCGATCCAGCGCAGCCACTCGGCTGAGCCCTCGAGCGAGAACCACACGCCCGACAGCAGCATCATCGGCCACGTGATGAAATTCAGAATGCCACTGGCCAGCTCTTCGCTGGTGAAGCGCGCCGCGACGAAGAGCCCGATCGCAATCAACGAGATGGCTCCCAGCAGCGCCACCACAAACAACAACAGCGCACTGCCTTCCATGTGGAAATGGAGCACCAACCGCAGAGAGGCGAAGACAAGAACCGTCACCAGCATGATCAGGATCAATCGTGAGAGGACCTGCGCCGAGATGAACTCGAGCGCGCTGAGCGGCGTGGCCCGCAGCCGCTTGAGGAAACCGGACTTGCGATAACGGACCACGACCCAGCCGACGCCGAACAGACAGCTGAACATCATGTTCATTCCGAGGATTCCGGGCAGTAGCCAGTCCACGTAACGCACCGCCTGGCCGGTGACGGCTTCGCGCCGGATCCCACTAGGGTCCGACTCGAGCAGCAGCTTCTCCACGATGTAGCCCTGCGGCGAGTCGGTATTGACCCAATACCGCGGCGCGGCGCGCAGATCGAGCAGCAGATCCATCTGGTGGCGTGCCACTTTCTTCACCGCATCCGGCTCGTCCGAAACCGTGAAGAATTCCACGTACTGGGTGCCCAAGAACGGGTGCAACGACTTGTCGATCGACTCTCCGGCATGCAGCACACCGACCTTGAACAGCGGGCGCTCGGGACCGCCAAAGATGAGTGCCATCGCGATGACCAGTATGACGGGCAACAGCACGTTCCAGCCGAGCGTGGCGCGATCACGCAGGAACTCGAGGTTGCGCGCGTGCAGCACCGCCAGCAGCCTGCGGCTCATGCGCGCAGCTCCTTGCCTGTGAGCTCGAGGAACAGGTCTTCAAGATTGCGGGGCCGGATTCGCAGTCGCTTGAGCGGCACCTGCGCGTCCATGAGGTACCTGAGCGTGATATCGACATTGGGTGTCGAAATTTCGACGTGTTCGGTGCCTTCGAGCACCTGAAACGGGAGAGAAGCCCGCTCGAGCCGGAAATCCTCGCGTGGAAGCTCGAGGATCACGTCCTCAAAGTGCTCACGGAGGAGTTGCGCGGGCGACCCCATGGCGATGATGTGGCCGTGATCCATGATCGCAATCGTGTCGCACAGGTAGTACGCCTCTTCCATGTAGTGGGTGGTCAGGATCACAGTCTTGTTGCGCGCCTTGATACCGGCGATCAGATCCCAGAAGTTGCGTCGCGCCTGCGGATCGAGACCGGTGGTCGGCTCATCGAGGAACAGCAGCGCCGGATCGTTGACCAGCGCAATGCCCAGCAGCAGCCGTTGTTGCTGGCCACCGGAGAGCTTGCGGTTGTCGCGATCCTGGAGCTTTTCGAGCGCGCAGGCGCGGATGATCTGGTCGACATCCGCCCCGCGCGGATAGAGGTGACGAAAGAGCGTCAGACATTCGCGCACCGTCAGAAAGTCCTGGAGCGCGGTCCTCTGGAACTGAATGCCGGCCTCTTCGCGAAAACGGCGGCCGGCGGGCTCGCCTCGATACCACACCTCGCCCGAAGTGGCGGGCAGGATGCCTTCCATGATCTCGACCGCCGTGGTCTTGCCGGCGCCGTTGGGCCCGAGCAGACCGAAGCAGGTTCCTTCCTCGACCATGAACGACACGCCGTCGACGGCGACGATGTCGCCGTAGTGCTTGACCAGTTGACGGGCTTCGAGGATGGCAGGCATGCGTGTGGAGTGGCGTGATTCTCTCATCCTGAACGGCGGTCGGCTATCATTCATCGCGTGAATGCCTCGCGCGCCTCGATGACTGCAAGTCCATATCCCAATCTTCTCAAGCCTCTCGATCTCGGCTTCGTCAAACTACCTAACCGGGTGTTGATGGGCTCGATGCACACCGGGCTCGAAGACCGCGCGCGCGACTATCCGCGGCTCGCGACATACTTCGCCGAGCGGGCGCGGGGTGGCGTGGGTCTCATCGTCACTGGAGGCATCGCGCCCAACATCGCTGGCTGGGCCAAGCCGTTTGCGGGCAAGCTCAGCTGGCGCGCTGAAGTGCCGCGTCATCGGCTCATCGCCGACGCCGTGCATCGCGAAGGCGGCAGGGTATGCATGCAGATCCTGCACACGGGCCGCTATGCCTATCACCCGCTCGCTGTCGCTCCCTCGCCGCTCAAGGCGCCGATCAGTCCGTTCAAGCCGCGCGAGCTGTCGGCGCGCGGCGTCGAGCGTCAGATTCGTGATTACGTCCGGTGCGCGGTGCTCGCCCGCGAGGCCGGTTACGACGGGGTCGAGATCATGGCCTCCGAGGGCTACTTCATCAACCAGTTCCTGGTGCGCCGCTCAAACCACCGCAACGACGACTGGGGAGGCAGCTTCACCAACCGCAGCCGGCTCGCGATCGAGATCGTATCGCGCACGCGGGAGGCGGTCGGGGGCGATTTCATCCTCATTTTCCGCCTGTCGATGCTGGATCTGATCGATGACGGCAGCACGCTTGAAGAATCGCTGTCGCTTGCGCAAGCGATAGAGAAGGCGGGCGCGACCCTGATCAATACCGGGATCGGCTGGCATGAAGCCCGCATCCCGACTATCGCGACGATGGTGCCGCGCGCGGCCTTCAGCTGGGTTACGGGACGGCTCAAGCTCGAGGTCAAGGTGCCGGTGATCGCCACCAACCGCATCAACGATCCCGCCGTGGGTGAGGCCATCATCGCAGGTGGCCAGGCCGACATGGTGTCGATGGCGCGACCGTTCCTTGCGGACGCGGAGTTCGTGCGCAAGGCAGCCGAGAATCGCGCCGATGAGATCAACACCTGCATCGGCTGCAACCAGGCGTGCCTCGACCACGTGTTTGAAAGCAAGGTTGCGAGCTGCCTCGTCAACCCGCGGGCGTGTCACGAAACCGATCTGGTCTATGCACCGGCAACTGCGCGCAAACGGATTGCGGTCGTCGGCGCCGGGCCCGCGGGACTCGCATGCGCGGTGGTGGCAGCGGAACGCGGTCACGAAGTCACCCTGTTCGAGGCGGGGACCGAGATCGGTGGGCAGTTCAACCTGGCGAAGCGCATCCCCGGCAAGGAAGAGTTCCACGAGACGTTGCGCTATTTCCGCCGGCAGCTGGTGCTCAAGGGAGTGCGACTCGAGATGGGGCGACGCGTCACGGCTCAGGAGTTGCGCCCATACAATTTCCATGAAGTCGTGCTCGCGACCGGCGTGCGCCCGAGAATTCCACCAATTCCCGGCATCGATCAGCCGAATGCCATGACGTACTATCAGGTCATTACGGGCGAACGCGCCGTCGGCAAGAGGGTGGCCATCATCGGCGCGGGCGGCATCGGCTTCGACGTTGCCGAGTTTCTGAGTCACGATGGGCCGTCTCCAAGCCTGGACGCGCGCGTTTTCATGAAGGAATGGGGCATCGATCCCAGCCTGGTGGCGCGAGGCGGCGTGTGTGACGCAGGACATGTTGCGACCAGCGAACGCACCATCTATCTGCTTCAGCGTAAGCGGAGCAAGCCCGGCGAGGGCCTTGGCAAGACCACCGGGTGGATTCATCGCACGGCCCTGCGGCGTCGTGGCGTGCGCATGATCGCCGGAGTGAGTTATCGGCGCATCGACGCTGCGGGCCTGCACATCACGACCGCGGCCGGGGAGCAGGTTCTCGAGGTCGATCACGTGGTGATCTGCGCCGGTCAGGAACCCCTGCGCGAGTTGCAGGCGCCGCTCGAATCGGCGGGGGTGCGCCCGTACCTGATCGGGGGCGCGGATGTCGCCGTCGAGCTCGATGCCAAGCGTGCAATCGATCAGGGAAGCCGCCTGGCCGCACGCCTATGAAGCGGTTTTCGGCATCGGGTCGTGAGGCGGGTCCACTGGGGCAACTGTCGCTCTGGTCCGGCGAATCACCCGATCAGCGCTGGCCCGTGCGCGTGAGCGATCGCGCGCGGCGCATGTCGATCCGCGTGTTGGTCGGCGGCCACGTCGACATCGTCGTGCCACGGTGGACGCGGCCAGGCGCCGTGCAACGTTTCGTGCAACGCCACGGGGCGTGGGTCGAGCGCAAGGTCCGTGAGTTCAGCCTTCGGCATTCGCCGGCAGCAGATCCCGTTCCGGAGTCCATTGAACTCGCAGCCTGCGGCGAACATTGGATCGTGCAGAGAACTCCCGCAACCCATCGCCCCGCGCTGCGCAGCTTCGACAGCGGTATGCTCTTGCTGGCGGCAGATCCGCACTCGGCTGCCGATGTCCGTCGCCTGTTCCAGGATTGGCTGCTGCAGCGAGCCAGGGCGGTGCTTGTGCCGCTGCTTGGGCGGCTGGCGAACGAGACGGGCCTGACGTTCCGCCAGGTGCAGATCCGCCGGCAGCGCACGCGTTGGGGCAGCTGCTCGCCGGCCGGGACCATCAGCCTCAACTGCTGCCTGCTGTTTCAGTCTCCGCCCGTGGTGCGCTACCTTCTGCTTCATGAGTTGTGCCACACGCGCCAAATGAATCATTCTCGCCGCTTCTGGCAGCTGGTCGAACGCCACGAGCCCGAGTATCGCCGGCTCGACCGGGCGTTGACGCGCGGCTGGCAGAACGTACCAAACTGGGTGTTTGCGCCATGACGAGGAGTCGCATTTCACTGGACGAAGCGCGCAAGGCCATCCCCGGCCCGAACGGGGAGCGCTATGCGGTGCTGTTCGAGCGTGGCCAGCTCGAGGTCGAGCTCTATCAGCCGGAGGGCGTCGATCCGCAGCAGCCGCACCGGCGAGACGAGGTCTACATCGTGGTCGCGGGGTTGGGCACCTTTGTCGTCGGCAATGAACGCGTGGCGTTCGGGCCGGGTGATTTCCTCTTCGCGCCAGCCGGAGTCGTCCACCGCTTCGAATACTTTTCGCGCGACCTGACGGTCTGGGTGATCTTTTACGGGCCGGACGGTGGCGAGCAGCCGCAAGCGGCGGGCCCATGAACCGAATCAGCAGGGCAGTGGCATGAGCGCAAGCGAATTCGAGGGCAAGGGACGCGTCGATCTCAGTGACGAGCAGGTTCACTGGGACCTGGGCTCCTCCCTCAGCTATGGCCAGTATCTGCACCTCGATCAGCTGCTGAGTGCGCAGAACCCGCTTTCGCCCCAGCATGACGAGATGCTCTTCATCATCATCCACCAGGCGAGCGAGCTGTGGATCAAGCTGTGCCTGCACGAGATTATGGCGGCGATCGAGTGCGTCCGCCGCGACGACCTCGGACCATCGTTCAAGATGCTGGCGCGCGTGTCGCGCATACAGACGCAGCTGGTGCAGAGCTGGGACGTGCTGGCGACGATGACGCCGGCGGATTACTCCGGCTTTCGCAACCACCTCGGGCGTGCTTCCGGATTTCAGTCGTTCCAGTACCGGCTGCTGGAGTTCAGCCTCGGCAACAAGAATGCCGAAATCATCGAGGTGCATCTGCGTGACACGGTCGCATATGAGTCGTTACGGCGGGCGCTGGCCGCGCCGAGCCTGTACGACGAGTCGCTGCGGCTGCTCAGCCGGCGCGGCTACGAGATCCCGCGCGACTACGTCGATCGGGATTTCAGCCAGCCTTACACTCCGAGCAAACTGGTGGCGGCCGCATGGCTCAGCGTCTATCACAGCGTGGACGAGCATTGGGACTTGTATGAGCTTGCCGAGAAACTGGTGGATCTCGACTACCGGTTCCAGCAGTGGCGCTTCAGTCACGTGAAGACGGTGGAACGCATCATCGGCTACAAGCGCGGCACGGGGGGTACCGGGGGAGTCTCCTACCTCAGCAAAGCGCTGGAATTGCGCTTCTTTCCCGAACTGTGGTCGATCAGGACCTCGATGTGAGCGGCAGTGGCATGAATCGCCTGCACAACGTCAACGTCGCTTCGAGCGAGCTCCTGCAGACGCCGGACGAGGTCAAACGCGCATTGCCGCTCAGCGCGCGCGTCGAAGACACAGTGTTTCGCGCCCGCAGCGTGCTGCGCGACATCATCGACCGCAGGGATCCGCGGCTCTTTGTCGTCATCGGTCCCTGTTCGATCCATGACATCGGCGCGGCGCGTGAGTATGCGCAGCGGCTTGCAGCGCTCGCAAAGCGCACCGAAAAGACGCTGTACCTGATCATGCGCGTCTACTTCGAGAAGCCCCGCACCACGGTGGGTTGGAAAGGACTGATCAACGATCCCGACATGGATGACTCGTTTCACATCGAGAAGGGCATCCTGCTGGCGCGCGAGCTGCTGTTGCATCTGGCCGAGATCGGTTTGCCGGCCGCGACGGAAGCGCTCGACCCGATCATGCCGCAGTACCTGTCGGAGCTCGTCTCCTGGACCGCAATCGGCGCGCGAACCACGGAATCGCAAACGCATCGCGAGATGGCGAGCGGGCTCTCGATGCCGGTCGGATTCAAGAACGGCACGGACGGAACGTTGAGCGTCGCCGTCAACGCGCTGCTCTCGGTGCGCCACCCACATCATTTCCTCGGGATCACGCAGCAGGGACAATCTGCCGTGTTCCGCACACGTGGCAATCCGCACGCCCACATCGTCTTGCGCGGTGGTGGAGGGCGCGCCAACTACGATTCAGTGAGCATTGCGCTGTGCGAGGCCGAGCTGAAGCGTGCGCAACTGCCGGTGAACATCGTAGTCGATTGCAGCCACGGCAACTCCAGCAAGGACCCGGCGCTCCAGCCACTGGTGGCGGAGAACTGCGTCAACCAGATTCTTGAGGGCAACGAGTCGATCGTCGGTCTGATGCTGGAGAGCCATCTGCACTGGGGCAATCAGGCCATCCCGCTGGACCGCAAGCAGCTCAAGTACGGTATCTCGGTCACGGATGCCTGCATCGACTGGGCTACGACCGAAAAGCTGCTGCTCGACCTGCACGCACGGCTGTCTTCCTGCGCCCGCATCGTGCCGGCGCTGCGACAGTCATCGTCGGCGTGAAAGTGCTTCCCGTCGGAAGTTGTTTCCAGGAACGCCGTGAATACATCCATGTAGGCTCCGACGGCGACTTGCAGCGCTACGCGTCCTGCTGCGCGCGCAAGCCAGGGTTTGCCGTCCATGGCAAACCCGCTCGTCGCATGCGACGAGCCCTGTCGCCGACGGTCCTGGAAACAACTTCCGACGTGAGTCACCCTTTCGATCGCCGTCGATGACCGTGTCGCCACTCGTCGTCCTCTGCGTGGCAGTTCTGGCCGTGGCGCACGGGGCGATTTTCGTGCGTCTTGCCGGCGAAGCTCCCGCGCTGGCAATTGCTGCATGGCGGCTGACGTTGGCTACCGGAATCGTGCTCCCATTGGTGTTATGGCGATTCCGTGATGGATTCCGCGCGGTCGACACGCGGACGTTCGCGCTGCTCATCGCCGCCGGCGGCTTGCTCGCCGCTCATTTCGCCACCTGGATCACGTCGCTCGACTACACGTCGATCAGCAACAGCGTCGTGCTGGTCTCCACGGCGCCGCTCTGGGTCGCTTTGCTGGGCCGCGTGACCGGCAGCCTGCAGTTGTCGCCACGCATGACCTGGGCGGTCGTATTGAGCGTCGTCGGCGCCATCGTCATCGGAGCCGGCAGCATGCGCGTTGGCATGACGACGCTGAAGGGCGATCTGCTGGCGCTCGCCGGCGCCATCTGCATGGGGAGCTATCTCCTCATCGCGCAACGCATCCAGCGCACGCTCGATTTCGGCCCGTATGTCCTGCTCGTATACGGCATCGCAGCGTCGTTCCTGTGGGTTGCGGCGCTGGTATCCGGGGAACAGGTACACGGATTCAATGCGAAAACGTGGTCGGCACTCATCGGGATCGCGGTCGTGTCGCAGGTGATCGGCCACTCGGGCTACAACTGGTCGCTCCGCTACCTGCGGCCGGACTTTGTCGCAGTCACGCTCCTTGGAGAACCGGTCCTCGCCTCGCTGCTCGGCCTGGCGCTTTTCGGCGAGGGCATACCGTCCGCAACGCTCGCAGGCGGCGCGATCATCCTGGCAGCGATTGCGATGGCTGCGCGGGCACAACTCGAGGCGCCATCGCAGGCCGGCGGCGCCGGCGCCACGCGCGGTAGCCGAGAAGCAGCGTGAGACCCGCTGCATACAGCAGCGGCTCGCGTACATCGGCCTTCACCTGCCAGTAGAAGTGCCAGACGCCGAGAATCGCGACCACGTAGACGAGTCGATGCAGTGTCTGCCAGCGCCGGCCGAGCTTGCGCATCATGCGATTGGTCGATGTCACCGCGAGCGGAATGAGCAACAGGAAACCGGTGAAGCCAATCGTGATGTAAGGCCGCTTGGCGATGTCTTCGATGATCGCCGAGAGGACGAGCGACTGATCAAGGAAGAGGTAGTTCGAAAAATGCAGGGCTGCGTAAGTGAATGCAAAAAGTCCCAGCATGCGCCTGAGGCGCAAAAGCGCGTTCACACCTGTGAGTTGTCGTAGCGGCGTCACGCATAATGTGATCAACAGGAAATTGAGCGTCCACTTGCCGAAGGTGTCCTGGATCTCGTCGATCGGGTTGGCGCCGAGTGACACTCCGGCGAAGCCGAACGCGCCCGCCACCATCCGCCCGAGCGGCAACAGGCACGCCACGAACAACAGCGGTTTGTAGATCCAGCGGATCTGCTGCTCGAAAGTCATGGACCGCAACCACCGCGCTCCACGAAAGTGAGTGACACTTGAGGACCCAAACATCCGCGGTTGTATGCCACTCAATTTGGTGGGTGGTCCAGGCACGCGTCAGTAGTACTTGCGCAGGTCCATGCCGCGATAAAGCGACGCCACTTCTGCCGCGTAGCCGTTGAACATTAAGGTCGGTTGGCGCGCGGCGAACACGGCCGAGCCGATGCGACGCTCGCGAGCCTGGCTCCAGCGCGGGTGATCGACCTCGGGATTGACGTTGGCGTAGAAGCCATACTCATTCGGCGCCGCCATGTTCCATGCTGTTCGGGGCTGGCGCTCCGTAAAGCGAATCTCCACGATCGACTTGATCCCCTTGAAGCCGTATTTCCACGGCGTCACGAGACGCAGTGGCGCACCATTCTGATTCGGCAGCACGCGTCCGTAGAGTCCAACGACCATCAACGTCAGGGGATGCATCGCTTCATCCATGCGCAACCCCTCGACATATGGCCAGTCGAGCACGGCGTGTCGCTGGCCCGGCATCTGTTTCGAATCGGCCAGCGTCCTGAAGGCAACGTACTTTGCTTTCGAGGTCGGCTTGAAGCGCCCGATCAGGTCGCGCAGCGGAAATCCGACCCACGGGATCACCATCGACCATGCTTCGACACAGCGCAGGCGATAGATGCGTTCCTCGAGCGCGTGAGGCCTCAGGATCTCCTCCAGCGTGAACGTCCCGGTGACTTCCGCCTCGCCGGCAATCGTCACCGACCAGGGCTGCGTCTGCAGCGTATGAGAGTTGGCTGCGGGGTCCGCCTTGCCGGTGCCGAACTCGTAGAAGTTGTTGTAGGTGGTGATGTCCTCGAACGTGTTCGGGGCGTCCGTGACGCTCAGCTTGGCGTTGCGCGCGAACTTGAGCTTGGCACCGGCCGGCTCAGCGGCAAACGCGGGCATTGCCAACGTGGCGCCAGCCGCGACGGCGGCAGCCAGGATCTGGCGACGGTTGAGATAGTCACCGTGCGGTGTGATCTCCGATGGTTTGATCCGAAGGGACTGGTGCATTCGCCTGAGCATCTCGTTGCTGGCCGGTATTCAGTTTCGCATGGACATTCGACTGTTGATATGACCGGCAATTCATCCGAATAATTTCCGGCCAAACGCCCGGGCACTGGATCGCATCGACCATGCCAGCCCCCGACCACCCTACCGGGCGGGCCGGAGCGCGTTCCGGAAGACATAGTTCGCCACACGGTTTCCCATCACGATCCCCTCGGTGGCATCGAACTGCCAGTGGATGCCGAGATAGATGCGGCTTTGGGCATTCTCCGCGGCTGCATCACTGAGACGCAGGTAGCTGCGGGGCGACAACGGGCGAACGGTGCCCTGGTTGTCGGTAGTGAGCCCGTTCAACTCATCCGATGTGAAAGTGAACGGTATGTCGTCGGTACCATAGAAGAGGGCGATGCTCTCGAAGGTCGCCGCTCCGAAGGTCGCGTGACCGGAAGGGTACGCAGGAAATGGCGGCGTGAAATTGCCGGCGATCTGGTTGCTGGCCGGCGCGCCGAGGTAGTGCCAATGCGTATCACCGCGCGTATCGCGATTGTGGTCTCCTTCCCCGGTGGGACCGGTGCCCCGATCAGCCTCCTGGATTCCCAGGACGGGTCGCCAGAAATCGTAGTAGTACTTCGATTCCCAGCACGCGATACCGGCATCTGCCTGGGCCAGGTTGACGAGAGCGAACAGACGCGCGTTTTCGACCACGGTATTGCTCATCTGCTCGGCAATTGCGCGCGTAATCTGGTTGTAGAGCCGCGGCGGCGTCCCCAACCCTGGCACCCCGTCGTAAGCCCAGTAGAGGCCGATTTCGGTTTGCTCCACGGTGCGCTGCATGGCCGTTTCAACGCCGTTGCCGCCGAGCCGCTTCACTTCGTTGAAGGCCTCCGCATAGGCGCGGCTGTGCAATAACGGTGGCGGGGGCGAGCGGAACTGGGCTCCGTTGCGGATCACGAACGGCCTGACGGCACCCCAATGCGGTCCCAGATAGCCCTGGCTGGGGTGAAACGGATCAACACGGTGCCGACCCGGCAAATCGCTGGCCGTATAGTCCGGTACCGCGTTTGCGCCATCGTTGCGCCGGATGGTGAGCAGCCGCTCGGCAACCTTGCGTCCGATCTGGGCCCCAAGATCTCTCGCGGAACTGGCGCGCAGCAGAGCCAAGTGCCGTCGCAAGGCGTCATCGAAGACTGCCTGCTGAGCAGGGTAGAGCGCGGTCAGTGTGTCATGCGCAGCCGTGGCCACGGCGGCATCGATCGAGGCGTGCGCCCCACGCTCCAATCGCACGCGCGTCAGATACGGCCGATATGAACCGTCGATCGAATTGACCGCGTCAAAGACAGCTGCATGTACGATTGCCAGTGCGCGCGATGAAGGTCCCGGGCCGCCCTGTTGAGGTGCGCCGAAGGTGCCACTGTGATCCTCGGCGTTGGCCTGCAGTGCAATCGCGTTCCAGCGCAGCACCGGATCGCCCACCGGGCTCGCGGGCGGCCGCGAGTTCGGCGGACGTCCCGGTGTTTCGTCGGACGCGGCGTACACCGGCTGCAGGGCAAGGCTGATGGAGATCAGGCCGCTGCTCATGGCAGCAAGTGCACGCCAATACATGGGGTGTCCTCCTCTGACTGATTGATCGGCTGATCAGAGTGATCGCAGGAAATTCAGCAGATCCTGCTGGCTCCGGCCGGGCAGGCTGTCGAAATTTCCGATGACCCTGTTCGCTTCGGAGGCCGCGAACTGCGAATTGCCATTGCTGGCGTGTTCCTGGATAGCGCGCACCAGGTCACGCGTGCGTCCATCGTGCAGGAAGAACAAGCGCTGTCCGAGTCCCCATAGCGGGGCGGTGCGGAACTCGTCACCCGCAGCCAGTCCCTGCTCAACGTTGTCCGCCAGCCGCGGCCCCATGTTGTGCATGGCGAGATCGGAGAACAGATTAGCGTCCTTGTACTGCAGCGCTGCAACCGTGGCGTTACCGGTTTTCATCGTAGGCGTGTGGCACAGAGCACATCCGATATCCGTAAACAGCTGCCGGCCGCGCGTGATGGAAGTCGAACCACCAGGAGCGGTGAGCGATGCGGTCGGCGGCGCAAGCAGGCGCATGAAGACGGCAAAGTTCTCGAGCGCGCTTACAACCGGGAGGCCACTGGTCTCATCCAAAGCCGTTACATCGTTTGGAAGCGACGCGTATTGGCACTTTGCGGTCTGGTCGCGCTCGTTCTGGAACAGCTCGCTGGTGATTCCCATCTCGACGTTGTAGGCCTCACCCGAGAACAGCAGCAGGGACACGACCTGCGCTTTCCAGCCGAAACGCGTGATCGTTCCATCGTTGCCATTGCGATTGAGCCGGCCGCTGATGCCGGCTCGCGACTTGGCCCCCGAGTTCGATGACAGATTGGCGAGGAGGGTGCCGTCCGGAATACCCTCCATGAGTCCGCTGCCAAACAGCGGTGTCGGGATGCGGAAGATGACGTTCCTGCGGGCCAGTTGCGCGTCGAATTCGTCCTGGACGATCTTGCAGCCGGTGGCATCGCCCGTGTCGTCGACCCGCCCGCTGATCACGAACAGAGCGTGCACGCCGCCATCGCGGCTGCCGTTGGAATTGAACTTGAAGCGCGCCTCGCGCACTGGACCATCGGGACGAATGAAGGAGGGCACTGTGTTGCTCGCACCGAAGGCAGTCGCCAGCGCGACCTGAGGATTCAGCGCCGGTGAAGTGCCGCCAATCTCCGGATGGAGGTGACAGCCGCCGCAACTATCAAGGTTGAACCGCGGCCCCAATCCGTCGGCGATGCCTTCGGCTTCCTCGAAGTCCTCGAGCCCTACTTGGAAAAAGTCCAGCTCATACTGCGTCAGATCGGGTAGTGGATCGCCCGCGCCGGCAGGACCACCGCGCATGCCAGGATCGCGCGCGCGGTCATCCGACTCGACGACTGCAGAAGTTCCAAGCAAGAGAATGGTGATTCCGGTCAGCCAGGACCGGGTGATTGCTCGTTTCATGGCTTCCCCCTGTGATTGCGCCTGTGCCGCGCACGGCACTTCGCTGCAACGGGCAATCACGGCCCCCGCTGGCTTGCAGGAGAGATGCAACAGGCGCCGCGGGCTTTGAAACCCGCGAGGAGGATCGACCAAGAAGCCGGCCCCGGAATGAGGCTGATCACCTGGCAACCCCGCTATCTCTGGGAGCGACTCCTTAGCAAGACCGGTGGCTTTGCGTCCCCACCTCGCGGTGGGTTTGCCCTTTACAGCGCCTCCCGTGTCAGCGGCGCGGATCCCGAAAGCCCGTCCCCCAGCCGGGCTCGCTCAGTAATGATTGAGCGGCCCGTCATATGCGCTGACCCGTTGGGAAGAAATGCAGCAAGAGGCGTGCCGCTCCTCACAGTTTGCCTCAAGTCGTTGAATGACAGTGCTAGCGGATCGATGACTTCGAGCTCGAAAGCGGGATGCTGTCACGAGAGTGTCGGCATTCGTCGACAGCTGGTGTTCGCATCGGCCGTAAACGGTTGAATATGATGCGTCGCACGAGTCGCCCTTTGGCGACGCTTTTCAGCAGCCGCCGCGGCTCAACTCTGTGGTAGTGCGCTTGAGATGGTTCGCGATGAACGGTGGGAAGCGCGAGGGCGATCGACGAGTCGCATCAGGGCTGCGATCACCACGAACGTGACTGCAAAAAAGACGATCTGTATCGCGCTCGGCTGATCGTCGTATCCGATCAACGCACCCAGGATCTCTCCAGCCAGGCTGTTTTCTGGCAGCAGACCGGAGCTGTCCCACAGCGGTTCGACGAGTGCCGGGATCAGGCCGGCTTGCACGAGGAATCCCGCTGCCTGGCTCGCCATACCGGCGGCCAGCAGCAGGATCATCCAGCTGGTCACCGTGAACAGATGTCGCGTCGGAATCCGCAACAGGCCGAAATACATCAGACCGCCGAGTGCCATGCCGCCGAGGAGACCCAGAAACGAGCCGCCCCACAACGCGAGGGGCTGAGCGCCGCCCGCCGCGATGCCGTACAGGAACAATACGATTTCGGAGCCTTCGCGAAGCACGGCGAGACCGACAACCACGAGCAGCATGCTGAGTGGTTTCAGGCCGGAGCTGACGGCGTCGCCCACACTCTGCATCTGCAGCGCGAGCTCGCGGCCGTGGCTCTTCATCCAGACGTTGTGCCAACCGAGCATTGCCGTCGCGAGCAGCAGCACGCCCGCATTGAAGACCTCCTGGCCGACTCCGGAGAGCGCCATTGCAATCGCTTCGGCAAAACCCGCGACGATGATTGATCCGGCGACGCCCGCGCCGATGCCAGCCAGCACCCATAGTCCTCGTCTCGGCACGCCGCGGGATGCGGCGAGCACGATGCCTACGATGAGAGCAGCCTCGAGGACTTCACGCAGGACGATGATGAGGGCCTGAAGCACGGGTGACCTACTGCGCGACCAGCACGCCCTGGGCAGTGTCCATGTTGAACTCGCCGAAGAATTCGTAACGGCCGGGCTTGAGCGGTCCCACCATCACGATGATCTGGCTCTTTCCCGGCACAATCTTTTCACGGTTCAGGCTGTAGCTCTCGAACTCCTCCGGCGTCAGGTCCAGGTTCTCGACCACGAGCTTGATCTTCTGACCCGCCGCCACCTTGAGCTCAGCCGGCTGGAAGCGGTGGTCCTTGATCACCAGCTTGTATTCGACGGGATCGGCCGCGAACGAGGCTGCGAGGAGGGCGAACGACAGCGGCAGGGCAACGACGAGGCGCTTCAACATCGCATCAGTTCCAATCTCATAAGACTCTGCACTGGATATTGCCGCAGATGAGAATGATTTGCAATTGGCTTTCTGTGGAGAGCGCTTACTGCTTTATATCAGAGAGTTACAGCTGGATAGTGAGGTTCATTATAGCGGTATCTGCGTTTGACGCGGCGAATTCATGTGTGACCGGCACCGGTCGCGGTGGGCTCGAACGGCCAGCCGATCGCAATGCCCGCGCGCGCCGCCTCGAGTGTCGCATTGGTCGAGCCGTTCACGAGGTGGGCAGTCTCACAAGCCCGCAGATGGATGACGTCGGCGGCGCTGTTGCCGTAGGCGGTGATGTGAGTGCCGGAGTACCTCTCTCGCAGCGCTTGCACACCGAGGAGCTTTTCCTCGGCGCGCCGGTTGACGGTGGTCAGTTCTCCCGAAAGAACCATTCCGTCCCAGCGCACGCCGGTGCAGATCGTCTCGTTGAATCTCAGCTCGCGGGCGATCGCTGGGACGTAGAGATCGGGGCTGGCCGACATGAGCACCAGGTAGTCGCCCCGCGCGCGGTGCAGGGCGACTCGTTTCAAGGCCGCGGCGTGCATGCCGTTGCGAACGAGTCGGGCGACAAACTGGCGATTCCACTGTGCGATCTCGGCGCGCGATGCGCCGCGCAGTCCCGCAACGATCAATGCCTGCTTCAACTCGCCACGATCGTGGTGGCGAAAGAAATAGCGCAAGACCTGCCACGGCATGGTGATCAGGCGCGGCAGCCGCAGCGGCTGCCGCAGGCAGAAGCCGAAAACGTAGGGTACCAAGGTATCGCGCCGCGTGAGGGTACCGTCCAGGTCGAAGAGGGCGATGCGCATACGTGCAATTTAACCAGACCAACCCGCCGCTCCGAAACGCCGTGGCAACGTCGCTGCCATATTGTGCCCGGATTGCCCCTGCAGATTGCCACGATGGAGGTGGACGCTATGCCCGGTCCGACGAACAAGGAAGCCGGTCATGGGAGCTGCGATATACGTGAATCCTCTGCTCGGCAAAGTGCTCGCGATCAGCGGGGTGACCCTGGTGCTCCTGATGCCATTGGAGCGGCTCGAAAACCTGGTAGGTGAGCGCGCCGGCATGCGGGAGCTTGCGAGCCAGAAGGTTGCCGAAGGGTGGAGTGGCCCGCAGACGGTCGGCGCCCCGATCCTGAGTGTGACCGTGGAAACCGAGTTTGAGGAGCGCGGGCGCAAGTTCCGCACGCGCGCGATCCATCGCATGCTGGCCGCGAACGCCGAGATCCGCGGCGAAATCAGACCGCAATTGCGTCACGTCGGCATCCACAGGGTGCCGGTCTACGAGGCGCTGTTGCAGATCTCCGGCATCTTTTCGCCGGACGCCGTAGCGCCGCTCCTGACACCGGACCCGCAGCGAACAGTTCTCTGGTCAACAGCGAGGCTGTTCATCCCGATTGGCGAGGTGCGCGGAATCCGCGAAATGACCGCGGTGCGCTGGCGCGATCGGCAGCTGCAATTGCAGCCTGCGAAGTACGACGGGATTACGGGTGTGGCCGCGGAAGTCGACGCGTCACGGCTGCGCGACGGCGAGACGGGCGAGTCCCGGTTCGAGTTTACGCTGGCGGGTAGTAGCAGCCTGCGTGCGTTCCCGCTGGCTCGTACGACGAACGTCCGCCTCAAGTCGAGCTGGCAGCATCCGTCATTCGACGGCGCCTTTCTGCCGAGCTATACGCTCGACGAGCAAGGCTTTCAGGCACGCTGGCAAGTGCTGGAACTCAATCACGGCTTCCCGCAGTCCTGGGAGGACAACACTGTGCGGCGCGATGCCATCGAGTCGGCGGCTCTCGGCGTGAACCTGTTTCAACCCGTAGACGCCTATCAGCGCAACGAGCGGGCGAGCAAGTACGCGCTGCTCTTCATCTCGCTGACATTCATGAGCGTCTTCCTGTGGGAGCAGGTGAGCGGCGCGCGCATCCACGCGATGCAGTATCTGTTCGTGGGGTTTGCATTGTGCGTGTTCTACCTGCTGCTGCTGGCACTGAGCGAACACGTGCCGTTTGGCTATGCGTACCTGATTGCCGCTGTCACGCAGGCCGCCCTCGTCGGCATTTACATGGGCAGTGGACTGAAGAACGGCTGGATCGGACTCATCGTCAGCAGCGTGTTGAGCGCAGTGCTCGGGCTGCTGTACCTGCTGATCCTTTCGGAGCAGTACTCATTGCTGCTCGGCGCCGTGTTCGTCTTCGCCGTGCTGGCAGCGCTGATGCTCGCGACACGCCGAACGGACTGGTACGCGGTGAGCGGCCGCGCGAAACAAGCCGTGGCTAGTGAGGACTAAGGGGATGCCGATGCCGAGTTCAGGCCACCTTGCCGCTGGCGAGCTGCCGCAGGACGTAGTGAAGGATTCCGCCGTGCCGGAAATAGTCGCGCTCCTTCGGTGTATCGATCCGCACGCGAACCTGGAATCGGATCGACGCACCGGTGGCAGGCGTTGCGGCGACGCTCACGACCTTCGCGGCGCCGCCATCGACACCGCTGATGCCGAACACTTCGCGACCGGTCAACCCGAGACTCTGCGCATTTTCGCCTTCGCGATACTGGAGCGGCAGGACGCCCATGCCGATGAGATTGGAGCGGTGGATGCGCTCGTAGCTTTCCGCGATCACTGCTTTCACACCGAGCAGCATCGTGCCCTTTGCGGCCCAGTCGCGTGAGGAACCACTGCCGTATTCCTTGCCGGCCAGGATGACGAGCGGCGTGCCTTCCAGCTTGTAGCGCATGGCGGCGTCATAGATGCTCATTTGCTCGCCGCTTGGGATGTGCAACGTCAGGCCGCCTTCGGATCCAGGTAGTAACAGGTTGCGCAGGCGGATGTTGGCAAACGTGCCGCGCATCATGACTTCGTGATTCCCTCGGCGTGCGCCGTAGGAATTGAAATCGAGCGGTTGCACGCCGAGATTCATCAGGTACTTCGCGGCCGGGCTGGTATTCGAGATGTTGCCGGCGGGCGAAATGTGATCGGTCGTGACCGAGTCCCCGAGCCGCGCCAGCACCCGTGCGCCTTCGATGTCAAGGACGGCAGCTGGTTTCATGGTCATGCCGTCGAAGTATGGCGGGTTCTTGACGTACGTCGATGCCTGGTCCCACGCGTAGAGCTTTCCTTTCGGGACGCGGATCGAGTTCCAGTTTTCATCGCCCGCAAACACGCTGGCATAGCTCTTGCGGAACATCGCCGGGTCGACGGTCTTAAGGATGAGATCGTGGACTTCGCGATCGTTCGGCCAGACGTCCTTGAGATAGACCGGCTTCCCATCGCTGCCGGAGCCCAATGGCTCGGACACGAGATCGAGGTCGAGCGTGCCGGCCAGCGCATAGGCCACGACCAGTGGTGGCGAGGCAAGAAAGTTCATCTTGACTTCGGGGTGTATGCGCCCCTCGAAGTTGCGATTTCCCGAAAGCACCGCGCAACCCACAATGTCGCCCTGTTTCACGCCCGCGGAAATTTCTGGCCGAAGCGGGCCGGAATTGCCGATGCAGGTCGTGCAGCCGTAGCCTACCGTGAAGAAACCGATCGCACCGAGATCGTCGAGCAGCTTGGCCTTGGCGAGATAATCCGTCACGACGCGCGATCCGGGCGCCAGGCTTGTCTTGACCCAGGGTTTCGCCGCGAGGCCACGCTTGCGGGCGTTGCGGGCGAGGAGCCCGGCGCCGACCATCACGGTGGGATTGGACGTGTTGGTGCAGCTCGTGATCGCGGCGATGAGTACGGCGCCGTCTTTGAGCTCGAACGATTTCCCGTCCCGGCTCACGGTGGCCGTGCCGGTGGCCTGCGGATTCTTCTGGCCGCGCTCTTGCGCCATCTTCTGCACATTCGCGCGGTATACCGCCTTGGCGGTGCGCAACGGTACGCGATCCTGTGGCCGGCGAGGACCGGCAAGGCTGGGTTCTACCGTGGCGAGGTCGAGCTCCAGGACTTCGGTGTATTGCGCCGGCGCTTGACCGTCTTCGCGCCACATCCCTTGAGCTTTTGCATACGCTTCGACCAGCTCGATGTGCTCCTTCGAGCGACCCGAGAGCTCGAGGTAGCGCAGCGTCTCGGGGTCGATCGGGAACATGGCGCACGTGCTGCCGAATTCGGGGGACATGTTGGCGATCGTCGCGCGATCGGCGAGCGGCAAACCCGACAGCCCGTCACCGAAGAACTCGACGAACTTGTCGACCACGCCCTTCTTGCGCAGCATTTCGGTCACCGTCAACACCAGGTCGGTCGCGGTGCCGCCGGGCTTGAGGCCGCCGGTGAGCTTGAAGCCGATGACCTGCGGAATGAGCATGGTGACCGGCTGACCCAGCATCGCAGCCTCGGCCTCGATGCCACCGACGCCCCAGCCGAGCACGCCGAGCGCGTTCACCATCGTGGTGTGAGAGTCGGTTCCAACCAGCGTATCCGGATAGGCATGGTGCGCGCCGTCATGTTCCTCATCGAACACCACGCGTGCGAGGTGCTCGATATTGACCTGGTGAACGATGCCCGTGTTGGGGGGAACGACCTTGAAGTTATCGAAAGCCCTCTGGCCCCACCGCAGGAAGGCATAGCGCTCGCCGTTGCGCTGGAACTCGATCTGGTTGTTGATCGCGAGCGCGCGCGCCGAACCGTACTCATCGACCTGGACGGAGTGATCGATGACCAGCTCAGCCGGGGCGAGCGGGTTGATCTCCTCGGGCTTGCCGCCGAGATTGACCATCGCTTCCCGCATCGCCGCCAGGTCGACGATCGCGGGCACGCCGGTGAAATCCTGCATGATCACTCGCGCCGGCGTGAACGAAATCTCGTGGCTGGGCTGCGCCTTGGGGTCCCAGTTGAGCAGTGCTTCGATGTCGGCACGGGTCACGGTCACGCCGTCCTCGGAACGCAGCAGGTTTTCGAGCAGGATCTTGAGCGAATACGGCAGGCGCGCCGGGTTGTGACCCTGCAGGGCGGCAAGACTGAACATTTCGTACGTGCGGGTGCCGACCTGCAACGACTTGCGGGCCCTGAAACTGTCGCTCATGAGTCCTCCGGGAAGGCCCGGCATGACTGCCAGGCAAAGCGGACGCAAATTATATCGGCATCGACACCGACAGCGCACGAGACGCGGCAGCCAGCGCATGGCTCCCGAGCGCCGCTTCGATAACCCCGCCGCCGAGACATTCCTCACCGTCATAGAACACCGCGAATTGTCCCGCCGTGACGGAGCGTTGCGGCGATTCAAACGTCACGCGCGCACCACCATCAATCAGCTCGACCGTGCAGGCCTGATCCTTCTGACGGTAGCGCGTCTTGACCCAGCAACTCAGGCGGCCGCCATGAAGTTGCGATGACAGCCAGTGAAGCGGGCCCGTTCTCAGCCCGCCGGCGTAGAGCAGGGGATGATCGTCTCCTTGCACGACTACCAGCACGTTGCGGGCCAGGTCCTTCCGGGCCACGTACCAGGCGGCCTCGTCTGTGCCCGCGACCCCACCGATGCCCAGACCCTGCCGCTGGCCCAACGTGTAGTACATCAGGCCCTGATGACGTCCGACCACTTCGCCCGTGGGCGTCTCCATGTCTCCGGGCTGCGCCGGAAGATACCGGGACAGGAATTGCTGGAAGGGCCGTTCGCCGATGAAGCAGATGCCCGTGCTGTCCTTCTTATCGAACACCGGCAGTACGGTCGCGCGCGCAATCTGGCGTACGACTGCCTTCGTCAGGTGACCGATCGGGAACAGGACTTGCGGCAAGACAACGCGGTCGATCGAGTGCAGGAAGTAACTCTGATCCTTGGCGGGATCGCAGCCTTTTAGCAATCGCCAGCGATCGCGTTCGTGACTGATGCGCGCGTAATGACCAGTGGCGAAATACTCGCCACCCAGCCGGCGTGCATATTCGAGGCACACGCCGAACTTGATCTCCCGGTTGCACAGGACATCAGGATTCGGCGTGCGTCCCGCGCGATATTGAGTCAGGAAGTCATCGAACACGCGCTGGCGATATTCCGCCGCAAAGCTCACCTTGTGCAGCGGAATCTCCAGTACGTCGCAGACGCGTCGGGCATCCTGATAGTCCTCGGCCGTCTTGCAGTAGCCGTCCTCATCCTCGTCCCAATTGCTCATGAAGAGCGCCTGGACGCGAAAACCCTGCTCCTTGAGCAGCAGGGCGGCGACGGCGGAATCGACGCCCCCTGAGAGAGCAACGATGACGAGCGGTCGGGGGGAGGTCATGGACGCCATTATAGGTGGCGACCATGTCGAGTGGCGCGGCGAGGGTTACACCACCGCGGCGCGGCTTTCGAGGTCGTCCGGGGGCAGGTGGTTGAGAAGCGCGAGCGGAAAGCGCACGCCGGCGAGCCAGTCATCGACACATCGCATGACGAGTGGCGAGCGCAATCGATTCTGATACGCGAGCAATTGCGCCCGCGACAACCAGTGGGTCCCGACAATTCCGTCATCGAGCGCGCGACCCGGATCGTGGCGCGACAGCGAGCCCGTGAATGCGATTCGCAGGTATGAACGGCCGCTCTGCGGGTTTTTCCACAAATAGATGCCAACGAGGGAGTCGGGGACCAAGGTGGAGGCGGTTTCTTCGAGCGTCTCGCGCACGACCGCGTCGATCAGAGATTCGCCGTCCTCGACGTGCCCGGCGGGCTGGTTGTAGACCAGCCGGCGTCCAACGCGCTCTTCGACGATCAGGAACCTGTCACGCTCTGCGACAACTGCGGCGACCGTGAGTTCAGGCTTCCAGGTCATGCGCGCGGTTCAGGCCCGTCAGCCTCTCATCTGGCGGACTTCAGGCTCGGGCTCGCTCGCATGCCACACTTCATCGAAGTATGCACGGTACTTGCGTGCGACTGCGGTGTCGTTCATGTCGACCATGCCGTCCCAGCGCGTGGCCTGCAGCCGGTAGACCAGCGCGTGATCGTCGGCAATCAGGAACGCCGAGGCGTTGTTACGCAGATCCGCGTGCACGTTGCGCAGATCGATATAGGTCGTCAGCCGGCGCGCCATGGCGAGAAAGCGGTTTCCCTCGCGGATGGTTCGTGCGGGTTCCGAGATCAGGACGCGAACGCGCGCATAGCTGCGTCCCAGCACCAGCCGTTTGACCACTTCGAGAAAGGCGTGCTGGTCATACAGCTGCGGCTCGAGATCCGGGGTGTAGATGCAGAGATTGCGGCGCGCGGTGGCGGCCACCTTGACCACGGCTTCGCGGACCTCGTCGAGCGTCGTGAGAATGCTGCGCGAACCCGAATCGTCGGGCGCCGCGGCTGCAGGCTCTCCGGATTCGACCAGACCCATCATGGGGTCAGTTGCCTCGACATACGCTGATGAGGAATTCCCACTTCGTCGAAGATCGGGCCCTGGGGTTCGAAACCATGCTGCAGATAGAACTGCAGCGCGCGTACCTGCGCATGTAGATAAACGGTCTTCATTCCCTGACGACGCGCTTGTGTCACGAGCCACTCCAGCAGTCCTCCCCCTAAACCCCGACCGCGGAATTCAGCCAGAACTGCGAGGCGGCCAATCTTACCGGTCACTTCAAGGCGTCCCGTGCCAACTGCATCACGTTTCGCCGTAAGTACCAGTGCATGCAGGCAACGCGGGTCGGCGTCGTCCCATTCGTCCGCCGCGGAAACGCCCTGTTCGTCGATGAAAACCGCACTCCGCACGCGCTGCACGGCCGGGCGATCGTGCTGCCACGTTGCGGAAACTATTGTGAATTTTGTGTCTAGGGAGGTCAGATATCGCGCGCGAGGTCGGCCGCGAGACCGATGTAGGATTCGGGCGTGAGTCCGAGCAGGCGCTGGCGCGCCGCGGCGGGAAGCTCAAGGGAGCCGATGAATGCGTGCAGGCGCTCGCGATCGACGGGCTGCCCGCGGGTGAATGCCTTCAGGCGCTCGTAACCGTCCGGCACGCCATACGCACGCATGACGGTCTGCACGGGTTCGGCAAGCACTTCCCACGCGGACGCGAGATCGGCTGCGAGACGTGCCGGATCGACTTCGAGGCGGGCGAGACCGCGCTTTACGCCTTGAATGGCAAGTACCGAGTGGGCGAGCGCGACACCGACATTTCGCAACACCGTCGAATCGGTGAGATCGCGCTGCCAGCGCGATACGGGCAGCTTGTCCGCAAAGTGTCTCAGCAGGGCATTGGCAAGACCGAGGTTGCCCTCGGCATTCTCGAAGTCGATCGGGTTCACCTTGTGCGGCATGGTCGAGGAGCCGACTTCCCCTGCCAGGCTCCGCTGCCGGAAATATCCGAGGGATATGTAGCCCCAGAAATCGCGGGCCGCATCGATCAATACCGTATCGAGCCCGGCCACGGCGTCGCAGTACTCGGCGATCCAGTCGTGCGGCTCGATCTGCGTCGTGTATCCATTCCACTTCAACTGCAGCGACTCGACGAATTCGCGCGCCAGCGCCGGCCATGGAACCTGCGGAAATGCGGCGACATGTGCGTTGAAATTACCGACAGCGCCATTCAGCTTGCCGAGGATCTCGACCCGTGCGAACCGCTCCTGCGCGCGACGCAGCCGCGCGACGAAATTGGCCATCTCCTTGCCCAGAGTCGTCGGACTGGCTGCCTGACCGTGAGTGCGGGCCAGCATTGGCGTTGCGGAGTGTCGGTGAGCAAGCGTTCGCAATTGTTCCGTGAGCTCGGACGCTGCGGGAAGCAAGACGCCGCTGCGCGCTTCGGACAGCATCAGAGCATAGGCGAGGTTGTTGATGTCTTCGGACGTGCAGGCGAAATGCACGAGCTCGCGCTGCGCGGCGTCAGCACCGGCCGCGTGCAGGCACTCGCGCACGTAGTACTCGACCGCCTTGACGTCGTGATTGATGCGCGTCTCGATGCTCTTCACGGCAGCCACGTCAATGCTCTGTGGATCGTGCGCCAGCCGCTCGATCTCTTTTAACAAAGCAGTAGAGGGCTTCTTGATCGTCCCGGACGGGAGGCGTTGGCTCAGGTACTGCCACCACAGAGCTTCGATACGGACGCGGAGCCGGATGAGTCCCGCTTCGCTGCACAATCGGCGCAGCTCCTTGAGCCTCGCCGAGTAGCGGCCATCGACGGGAGAGAGTGCCTCGAGCTCGGTAGAAGTCATGGCGTCATCGGACCCTGCCGTTTTCGGGTCATGCCGTAATCGGTTGATAATGTTAGGATACAGCATCATATCGCAAGTGCCGCTCACGGCGGGTCGTTACCTGCCTTCGCCGCGCATTCGCCGCGTGCACACGTGAGAGATTCGCGGGAGCCAACGATGTCCGATTCGAAGTTCCGCACCGAGCGCGACAGCATGGGTGAGCTCAAGGTGCCCGCCGATGCTCTTTGGGGCGCACAGACGCAACGCGCCGTGCAGAACTTTCCGATGAGCGGGCTAAAGATGCCGCGCGACTTCATTCGCGCGCTCGGCCTCATCAAGCATTCGGCGGCGGCGGCCAATCGCGACCTTGGCGGACTCGATGCGGCGATCGCGCAGGCGATCGGCGCCGCGGCGCTCGAGGTTGCCGATGGACGTCACGATGCGCAGTTTCCGGTCGATGTGTTCCAGACCGGTTCCGGCACCAGCTCGAACATGAATGCGAATGAAGTGATCGCTGCGCTGGCCAGCCGGTCTCTCGGCAGCGCCGTGCATCCCAACGATCACGTCAACATGGGCCAGAGCAGTAACGACGTAATTCCGACCGCAATTCACGTGAGTGCCGCCCTCGCGCTCGAGCAAAAGCTTCTGCCGGCGCTCAAGGTCCTGCAGAGCACGATCGATCACCGTGCGCGTGAACTCGCCAATGTCGTGAAGACCGGACGCACGCACCTGATGGACGCGATGCCGGTAACCCTGGGCCAGGAGCTCGGCGCCTGGCGCACGCAGATCGAGAATGCAAGCGCGCGACTGGAAGGCACGCGGCCGCGACTGCTGGCGCTGGCCCAGGGCGGCACCGCCGTCGGGACCGGGATCAACGCACACCCCGAGTTCGGCCGCCGATTTGCGGCCAAGCTGGCCACGGCTACCGGCCTCGGCTTCAAACCGAGCCGCGACTACTTTGAGTCCCTGAGCAGCCAGGATGCGGCAGTCGAGCTCTCCGGGCAGCTCAAGGTGCTCGCGGTCAGCCTGACCAAGATTGCCAACGACCTGCGCTGGATGAACAGCGGTCCGCTCGCCGGCTTGGGCGAGATCGCGTTGCCGGCGCTCCAGCCCGGAAGCAGCATCATGCCCGGCAAAGTCAACCCGGTGATCCCCGAAGCGGTCGCCATGATCGCCGCGCAGGTCATCGGCAACGACGCCACGATTACGCTCGCCGCCCAGGCGGGCAACTTTCAACTGAACGTCATGTTGCCCGTGATTGCGCACAATCTTCTTCAGAGCCTCGAATTGCTCGCCAATGCAGCGCGCACGCTTGCGGAGAGTGCGATCGCCGGATTCACGGTCAATCACGCGCGACTGGCCGAGGCGCTCGACCGTAATCCGATTCTCGTGACGGCGCTCAATCCGGTGATCGGTTACGAGAAGGGAGCGGCGATCGCAAAGCAGGCGTATGCGGAAGGGAAGCCCATTCGCGAGACTGCGCAGAAGATGACCGGGCTGGCCAAGGAAGAGCTCGATCGGCTGCTGGATCCCGGCGAGCTGACCAAGGGTGGCATCAAAGGTGGCGGCAGCTCCGGCTGATACGGACTCGGTGACTCGCACGGATCGCAACCAGACACTGAGCGGCGACTCGCAAATCCGCACTCGCTTGCGGGAACGCCTTGGCCGCGCGCCCGCGGCGCAGCGCGATGATGCGTTCCTGGCGGGACTACCACCGGAGCTGTCGGCGAGTTTCAGCCATCTGTTGCCGGCCACCCCAGTCCCGGCGGCGGTCCTGATCCCAATCGTCGATCACGTGCAGCGGCTCACGGTATTGCTCACGCAGCGCGCTGCGGATCTCAAGAATCACGCCGGCCAGATCAGTTTTCCGGGTGGCCGCATCGAAAGCTTTGACACAGGGCCGCTGCAAGCGGCGCTGCGTGAGACCGAGGAAGAAATCGGCCTCGAACGCCGTTTCATCGACGTAGTGGGCTACTTGCCCGATCACCTGATCATCAGCGGGTATCGCGTCACACCGGTCGTGGCCTTCATTCGCCCCGGATTCGAGCTCCGGCTCGACACCACCGAAGTCACCGATGCGTTCGAGGTACCGCTCGACTTCGTGCTGGATCCTGCCAACCACAAAGCGCGCCGTCGCAAGCTGGGAGAAGGCGAGATCGAGGTCTACGACATCCCGTATGGAGAGCGCAACATCTGGGGCGCAACAGCGGGGATGATCATGACGCTGTACCGCTTGCTGCGCGAATGAGCACCCCCGGCAGGCCGGCGATCGAGGAACTGCTCGCGATCATGGCGCGGCTGCGCAATCCCGAGTGCGGCTGTCCCTGGGATGTCGAGCAGCGCTTCGAAACGATCGCGCCACACACAATCGAGGAAGCCTACGAGGTCGCCGACGCCATCGAGCAGGGCGACTTCCGCAAACTGCGCGATGAGCTGGGCGATCTGCTGTTCCAGGTGGTGTTTCACGCGCAGATGGCGCGGGAGGAAGGACACTTCGATTTTGAGGCGGTCGCGCGCGGCATCTGCGACAAGATGCAACGTCGTCACCCGCACGTCTTTGGCAGCGACAAGATTGCCAATGCCGAGGAGCAGACGCGCGCCTGGGAAGCACTCAAAGCTCGCGAACGCGAGGCGGCCGGAACCGCAACCAGTCTGCTCGATGACGTCCCGTTGAGTCTGCCGGCACTGACCCGCGCGAACAAGCTCGGCAAGCGCGCGGCGAGTGCCGGTTTCGACTGGCCGGACTGGCGCGGCGCACGGGAAAAGGTCGGCGAGGAGCTCGGCGAACTCGATCGCGCCATCGGCGAACCACCGGCGCACGAGCGGATCGCAGCGGAGATCGGTGACATGCTGTTTGCGATCGTCAATCTCGCGCGGCACTTACAGGTCGATCCGGAAGTCGCACTGCGCGCCACCAACGCCCGTTTCAGCCGGCGTTTCCAGTACATTGAGAAACGACTGCGCGAGAGCGGCCGCACCATTCAGGAGATGGATCTTGCGGTGCTCGAGGCGTTGTGGAATGAAGCCAAGAAGGACCAGCCGGATCAATGACTTCTGCGCTCGGCGCGGACGCTTCCCGATTCAGTCGGCATTCAGTCTCGCCCGTTTAACGTGTCGCCACGCTCGCCACATGCCGGTGGCAACCATTGCCCGGCGCGGGCGCCAAGGAGACCGTTATGTTGACGCGCATGACGACCTGTGCCGCAGTGGCCTCGATCCTCGTGGCTCCTGCGGCGCTTGCCGATTCCAAGCAGCGTGGCTACCCGCGTGGCCATGACGGCTACGACTTTGCCCGCGTGGTCCACATCGAACCTATCGTGCGCCAGGTACGTATCGAGGTTCCGCGGCGAGAATGCTGGACCGAAGTTCGCCATGACCAACCCGGGCCGCAGGGTCGCAAGGGCCTGGCCGGGCCGATGATTCTCGGCGCCCTGATCGGCGGCACGATCGGTCATCAATTCGGCCACGGCCGCGACAGAGACATGGCTACCGTGGCCGGTGCGGTCGTCGGCAGCGCCGTCGGCCATGACGTCGGCGAACACCAGCGGTCCCGATACGCGTACTCGCAGCCGCAGGCCTACGAGGTCGAGCGCTGCGACGAGCGCATCGAACAGACTTACGAGGAGCGCATTGACGGCTACGATGTCGAGTATGAATACGCGGGCCAGCGCTTTCACACGCGCATGCCCTACGACCCGGGCGAGCGCATTCGCGTGCGCGTGACGGTGACGCCGGCCTAACTCAACCACTACACTGCGGCCGAAGTCAGCAATTACCCGTACGATGCCCATTCGCTCTCGTCACCTCGCAGTGCCGCTCGCGATCGCTCTTCTGATCGCGGGCGGCACCCACGACGCCCTCGCGACTCCGCCTGTTTCCAAAGCCAAGGCTCACGCGACCGGAAAGGCCGAATCGCGTCGCGCGGAGGGCGGTCAGTCGCTCGACGCCGTCGTTGCACAGGTCGAGAAGCGCTACAACGCACGCGTCGTGCGCGTGGAAACGCGGCAACACAAGGGTCGCGCCATCTACGTGCTGCGCCTGCTGAATGCCGAGGGCAAGGTCTGGACCGTGCAGGTGGATGCGGACAGCGGCGCGGTGCTTTAAGGGGACAAACGACGATGCGAATCCTGGTTGTCGAAGACGAGACGGCACTGCGCGAATCGCTCGCGGCGCAACTGAAGTCGGCGGGCTTCACCGTCGATACGGCCGCCGACGGGGCCGAGGGGTTGTATGCGGCCAAGGAATTCCCGATCGACGTCGCCATCGTCGACCTGGGACTGCCAAAGCTCGCGGGCATCGATCTCATCCGCCAGCTGCGGACCGCGGGGCGCAGCGTGCCGGTCCTGATTCTCACCGCGCGCGATCGCTGGCAGGAAAAAGTCGAGGGCCTGCAGTCGGGCGCCGATGATTATCTAGTGAAGCCGTTCCATGTGCAGGAATTGCTGGCGCGCGTGCAAGTGCTGTTACGACGCGCGAGCGGCTGGTCGCAACCAGTGCTGCAGTGTGGCGAGATCAGCCTCGACACGCGTAGCCAGGTCGTCACTGTCGGCGACAGAGTTGTCGATCTCACCTCGTTCGAATACCGCATCCTGCAGTTTCTGATGCTTCGGGCAGGTGAGGTGATCTCGAAGACGGAGCTCACCGAGCGGCTCTACGAGCAGGACTTCGAGCGTGACAGCAATGTGATCGAGGTGTTCATCGGGCGCTTGCGCCGCAAGCTCGATCCGCAGGGCGACCGTCATCCGATCGAAACCTTGCGTGGCCGCGGTTACCGGCTGGCGCTGGCGCGGGCCGAAGCCACCGCTGCGCGCGCGGACGGCTGAAGTACGCATGTCATCGCTCAGCGGGCGGTTGCTGGCCTCCGTCTCGCTGCTGCTGTGCCTCTTTTTCGGACTGACCATCGCCGCGCTCGATCTCGTTTTCCGCGACTTGAGCGAGCGCAGCATTGGCGAACTCCTCGATGCTCAGCTGGTCGCGTTGCTCGCGGCATCCGAGACTGACGACCACGGCAACGTTCAGCCTGCGGGACCTTTGGCCGAAACGCGCCTGCGGCAGCCGGGTTCCGGGCTCTACGCGGTCATTCGGCGCGAGGACGGCACGCTCATCTGGCGCTCGCCCTCGTTGCTTGGTCACGAGTTTTCGCTCGGAAGCCCGGTTGCACCCGGAACACGGCGTCTCGAGCGGCACAAGCTGGAAGCGAATGCTGAATTGATGGCCCTGACGGCCGGCATCGATTGGGAGATCGAGGCCGGAAAGAGCCGGCCCTTCGTCTTCACTGTGGCGACGAGCCTGGCCCCGTACGAGGCCCAGCTGCAGCGATTCCGGCAACAGATGTTTGGCTGGTTCCTGGGTTTGTTGCTGTTGCTCCTCGGTTCGCTGGCACTTCTGCTGCGCTGGGCATTGCGCCCCGTGCGCCAGATCGAGCGCGAGATCAGCGAAGTCGAATCCGGCGCGCGCGCGTCGCTGAGCAGTGACCAGCCCCGCGAACTGCGCGGGATTGCCGAGAACATGAACGCCCTGCTCGCCAGCGAACGACGGCGCGTCGAACGCTATCGCAACACGCTCGGCAACCTGGCGCACAGCCTCAAGACGCAGCTGGCCGTGATCCGCTCCGCCCTGGACCCCGAGACCGACGCCACTCGGCGCAACACACTCATCAACCAGCAGGTCGATCGCATGGACGCGATCGTGCAGCACCAGCTCAAGCGCGCCGCCGCTTCAGGCGGCGCCGTCGTGGGACAGGCGGCAGTGGAACTCGGCCCGCTGCTTGCGGAACTGCGCACGGCCATGAGCAAGGTCTATGGTCACAAGGACCTGCTGATAGAGGTTACGAGCGCGGACAACGCCCGTTTTGCCGGCGACCGCGGCGACCTGTTCGAGTTGCTTGGCAACCTGTTCGACAACGCTTGCAAGTGGTGTCGTGGTCACATCCGTGCGAGCACTAGTCGTCTGATCGACGAGATGGGACGTCCGCGACTGCGAATCACGGTCGAGGATGATGGCGCAGGGATCGCGATGGACGATCGCAAGCGGATCCTGGAGCGCGGTGCGCGCGCGGACGAACAGATGGACGGACAGGGCCTCGGTCTCGCGATGGTGCGCGAGATCGTCGAGCTCTACGATGGAACGCTAGAGATCGGTGACTCCGCTCTCGGTGGTGCGCGCATCGACGTCCTGCTTCCCGGCCGGTGACGGTCGTTCAGGTTGAGCGCTGGAAGCCCTTCAACAACGGCCCAATCAGATCGAGCGGCAACGGGAACACGATCGTCGAGGT
>Ga0180104_1000010_pt1 | contig 64648 bp, 64 predicted proteins | sample EasRiv730_16_1Da_FD_121791 | JGI IMG/M metagenome (GOLD analysis project Ga0180104, IMG submission 121791) | Soil microbial communities from meander-bound floodplain in the East River, Colorado, USA - East River metaG ERMLT730_16_1Da | ecosystem: Environmental > Terrestrial > Soil > Floodplain ... | reverse complement strand
TTGAGGTCACTGCCGCCAATGCCATTGAGGTCACTGCCGCCAATGCCATTGAGGTCACTGCCGCCAATGCCATTGAGGTCACTGCCGCCAATGCCATTGAGGTCGCTACCGCCGATCCCCTTCACAAGTGCTGAAAGCGCAAGGAACGAACCTTGTGGCGACGGCCGTATCCCCGCTGCAACAAACTCCGCTCCAACGCGAAGAGAGAAGGAATCAAAATTGTGAAGCGCGCCCGTGTAGTCAACGGCAAGACGTCCGACCACTAGTCTCCCAATACTTCGGTCAAGTGTTCGAACTAAACCCCTCAAGAACAGAGTCTGTCCCCCGGCTACGTTTGTCCGAGAAACGATTGAGAGCGATGTCGCCTCGACTTCGCCGCTAGACAGCAGACGGCCTCTCACTGCAACGACAACGCCGCTTTGGATATGCAACAGAGATCGACTCAGAGAGTGCGCTGAAGCGCCCGATCGGGACAGACGCACTGTTTGTCCTAGGACCTGGAGCGAACCAGCGTTGTAGGCAATAGAGTCTGCTGGCCCCACTAGCATCAGATCCGACGCTAATAGGGTCGCAAGCTGTGTCTGTGTTGCTGAGGCAAGATCTGACCCACCAATTCCGGCGGGGAGGACCGCCGTGCGGGTCGGGTCCGCGGCAACGACCTGAGAACCAAGAACTAGCCAGCTAATAGAAGCTGCTAGGGCGGCGAAGCCAGTGATTTGCCTAACTATTGTCGTCGCCTTCATTCAGTTCCCCTTCCTCTAGCATTCTCGCGAGAACCTTTTCTGCCTCCTCGCTCCTGATGTAGTGATACAGACCAACACCAGTGTGGACCGCAGGCTCGCCTTTCTTCGGTCTGGGGCGTGCGGCGAGCCAGTCATCCAACTCGATGAGTAGTTGCTGCCCCCGTTCTCTCAAGAAAGAGTCAAATTCATCGACGTCTTCTGGCGTCAGCCCTTCATCCGCAAATACGATTCGCTCAAATCGTCCCCTACCAGGGGCTGCCTTGCGCATGTTGAAATCGAGCGTGTCAACGAAACAGCGAACCTGTGAACCAAAATGCCGCACATTTTCTGCGTCGAGTTTTTCTGGAATGTAAGAACGACTCAGAACCCTAATAAGTCCAGACTCACCTTCGATTCGCGCGGCTCCCACTCGCAACAGCTCGTCCAACATGGCTCTCGCTGGCATATCACCGCTGTACCTTCTGACGAGCTCGGAGAAACTCACTTTGCGTGCCGACTCATCAAATTGCAGGTCGAGCGGTACGCCATATGGCCCCGTGAAGTCAGGATCCGTGTACCAGCCCTGCAGAACCCGAGTAACGCGGTTGAATATGCTGCTGCTAAGAGCCTTCTTGTTTCTGCCCTCCCGTGCGAGCCTTGCCGCCTCTTTGCGCGACAGGCCCGTCATGATTGCTATGCGCGACAGCGAGATTTTTCTTTTGGGTAAAGTGAAATCCCGCCCCGCCACATCAACGAACACCTGGCGCGCTACCTCTGCGAACTCCAAATAAGAGATGCCATTTCGCAGAAGCACGCGAACTAGCGGTGTCAACAAATGGCGGTAAGCCGCTAATAACGCTTGTTTTACATTGTACGGACCCGACATAACTTAATCCACACAGAGTGTGACTGGCGTCACGCTCGATAGTACGTGAATTGAGACTTACTTCCCAAAAAGCTGCGCGCCGCAGAGCGAGCGGCGCCCCGTTGAACGATCAAAATCGGAAACGAGCAGGTTATGTCATCCCGCCACTGCTTTTTTCGATTTCAAGTTAGATCAAGAGCTTGCCCGCGTGCCCGAGATCATCACTGGCACCGGTCCTTGAATGACGGACGGACGCAAATCAACCGTGGAAACCCACCGGACGTGCGGCCATGTTTCGGACCACTTTGAGAATCGATCGGGTCGATTTTCAGGGAACCCCTGATGCCGCGGGCATTCATGCGGACCCGTCGCTTTCTGTCGAGCCGGCATCCGTAGCGGGAATTGCGGATGCCATGTGAACTAAGACTTGCGCGATACTCATGCCGTACGCGCGCGTATTTCGGCGCAAACCCATTGCACAGCACAGAGCTTATGGAGAACTCCACAGATGGAACATGTATCGACGAACAGACTGCTCGATGACCTCAAGGCCGTTGTCAACGACGCCGAGGAACTGCTCAAGGCGACCGCAGGCCAGGCGGGCGAAAAGATGACCGAGGCGCGTTCTCGCGCCGAGGCGTCGGTGCGAGCCGCGCGCAAACGGATGAGCGACTTACAGGGCGACCTGATGGGGCAGACCAAGGAAGTTGCCGACCAGGCTGATGCCTATGTGCGCAAGAATCCGTGGCAAGCCGTCGGCGTCGCCGTCGCCACGGGCGTCATCCTCGGGCTGATCATCGGTCGTCGCTGATCGCGCCTCGATGCACGAAGTCGACGACAACATGCATCGGACACCTGCAAGCGGGCTGTTTCGCTCGCTCAGCAACCTGCTCGCGACGTTTATAGCATTTGCTCAGACGCGTCTCGAACTGCTGACCACCGAGCTGCAGGAAGAGATCCACCGCGCGGCGGGGTTTCTGATCTGGGGCTTCGTCGCCTTGATGTCAGCGGGCGTCGCCCTGGTGTTCATCGGCGTGACGATCATAGTCGTGAACTGGGATTCGCAGCGAGTGCTGGCCGCAACCCTCGTGACGAGCGCATTTGTGGCACTGGCTGTGATCGCGATCGTGGTGCTGATGGTGAAAATCCATAGCAAGCCGCGGCTGCTTGATGCGACTCGCACGGAGCTGGCGAAAGATCGCGAGCAGCTAGAGTCGCATCGATGAAGCATCGCACGCGTGAGCTGGCACGCCGTCGCGCCGCGCTGCAAGCACGCTGCGCCACCCAACGCACGCAGCTTGGCGAGATCAGTGGTGAGCTGCAGTTTCAGTTGCGATTCATTGATCGCGGTATCGATCTCGCCCGGCGAGCAACGGCGGCGCCGATGTTGATCGTCATTGCGCTCGCCGCGCTCACCTTCGTTGGGCCCTCCGGAGTCGTGCGTTGGATCAGCCGCGCATTGCTGGTCGCGACCGCGGTACGACGCCTCACCGGCGCGGATCGGCACATCAATTGAGCTGGAACTTCACGTCGAACGTGCCCCACGCGGCAATCGACTGACCACTCCCCGACGTCGCCGGCAGGAAGCGCCACGCTGTTCTTGCTTTGCGCACAGCCGAAGCATCGAGTAGCGGACAGCCACTGCTGCGTCCGATCTTCACGTCTCCGACACTTCCGTTCGGCAGTACGTAGATCAACAGCTGCACAGTGCCTTCCTGGTTCTGGCGAATCGCGCTCGCTGGATAATCCGGCGGTTCCATTGGAAGTCGCGGATCGGATCGCAGCGGTGACGGTTGAGTGATTGTCAGCGCGTTCTCGACCGAACCCGGATTCGTCTGCTCATCGGGTTGCGCGATAATGATGTCGCTGTCGAACTCAATTACAACATCTCTGACCGGCTCGACAACGTCGACCGTCGTCGAATTCGCGTTCGCGACCAGCGGCCTTACCTCACGTGTTTGCACCACGGGCTGCTCTGCTTTGACCGGAACGAGCTCAATGTCTGGCGGCAGCGAGATTGGCGGGCGTTCCGCCAATCCATTCACGAGGGCGAGAATCAATGCTGCGTGGATGGCGACAACAGCGGCGGCACCGGTTATCTGGCGAGAGGGAGCGCGTTCGGCGTATGTCATGGCGAGCTCCTGCAGCGCCCGCGGCATCAATAGAGTGAGGGCCGGTCACCGCGGGCAGCTTGCCGGCTCCCTTCGGGTGATAACGCTGGTGCTCAGACTTCGGGTTGAACGCTGACCAGCGACGCAATCGACGCTAGCGCCGTCGGCCGCCAGAAATGTCATAAAAGAGTCAGAATGCGACGCGCAGAAAAAGCTCGGGTCCGGAGTTTCGCAAGCTGAGGTGCCCTGAATCGCCGATATCCGCGGAATTGCCTTCGCGCTCCATGAGCATGTATGCGACACCCACCGCCAGGTTGCGGTTGAAGCGATAGAGCAGGCCGGCGCGCACATCCAGGACCGTGCCGTCAAATTCGTCGACGTTTGCCGTGAGGTAGTCCACGCGCGCTTCGAAATGGAACCGGTCGGAGAATCGCACCAATGTTCCGAGGCCAAGCGCGGGAATGGGCGCGGCCTCGGTCTCTTCTTCGCGGATGTCATCTGCCGCAACCTCGCCTTGCGCGCTCATCTCGACAAGGTGCACGCCGAAGCTGCCAAAAAGCTCGAACCGCTCCGTTCTCAGGAACGTGTAGCCGTAAGTGATGCTGAACTCACGCCAGTCCAGCCGCGACTCAACGAGATCGCTGGCATCAAAGGTCTCATCGCCGAACAGGATCTGGCGATCGATCGCTTGCACCGCGCTTCGATCGAGTCGGAAGTAGTTGAAACGCAGGCGATGACGTTCACGGATACGCATCTCGACCTCGACGTCGGCTTGCTCGCTCTGATCGCGCAATCCAAGGTCGGTCTCAGCGCTCACCAATGTGCCGGGTGTGCCGTCATCTGCATCGAGACGTAGCTCGGTATCCGAATTGGCCGAAAGCAATCCGGCGGTCAGGCGAAAGTGATCTTCGAACGGGCTGGCGATCTCTTCCTGGGCACTCGCTGTGTTGAGCGTGAGCATCCCGGCAAACACGCAACCTGCCAGCAACCATTGAGATTTCCGCATGCCGGTCTCCGAATCTTCTGCAGCCATCCGTTGTCAGCCCGCCGCGATCAGACCACGAATGCCGAACATGCTGATCGCCGTTCCGCTGGCGAAATTTAGCACGGCGATGACACGCGGATTTGCGAGCCATTTCCCGATTGACGCGCCGAGAAGCGCGAGTCCCATCTGCACGATGAGACTACCGAGGAAAATGCACATCGAGAAGTAGAGAATCTCGAGACTGTCTCCATGGTGCGACAGCTGACCGGCAAAGCCGATGAAAATAACGAGCGTGAGCGGATTGGCGAGAGTCAGACCAAAGGTGATCCAGAACCCCGCAGAGAGGGCGCCGCGTCGAGATGCGGCGGTGAAGTCCGCTCTCCTTCCAGCATGCAGCGCCTTCCACGCCAGCCACGCCCCGATGCCAATCAGGATCAGTGCACTGATCACGCGAATGAGCTGCGCGTGCGAGGTGAATACCGCGAGGAGGCCGTCACCGGCCGCGAACGCCAGCACACTGTAGACGAGATCTGCAGTGGCAGCTCCGATCCCGCTGCGTACCGCCACCGGCAATCCGTGGTTGATCCCGTTTTGAATGATCAACAACGCGATCGGACCGATCGCAATCGCGAGTGAAAACCCAAACACCAATGCATGCACTGCGCTCATGACGCGCAAAAAAGAATGCCCCGGTTTCTGGCCGGGGCATTCGGTGAGTCGATGGATACGTCGTCTTCAGCCCGACGGCGACATTCCGAGAGCCGTCATCACCTCTGTGCCCCTGTCCTTGGCCGCCTGGGCCATGTCCACCGCTTCCTGCATATTGTTGTTGGCGAATGCGCCCAGAGCCTGCTGCCAGCTCTGTGCCATCGTGTCTGCTGTTGCCTTGATATTCTCGAATGAGGCGGTGTCGACGCCCTCGGGAAATTTCCGGCTCTTCGCCAACGACGCCACGCGGGCGGTGACGGACTCGACCATCTCCGGAATTTCTGTGCTCAGCGAGTTCCACCGTTCGGTCAGCTGCGCGGTAACCGCCGCGGCGTTCGCCCTTTCCGTCGCCACCATTTCATTGACGCTCGCAATGAGCCTGTTCAGTTCGCGCGCGGCCGTCAGCACTGCCGGATACTTTTGCTTTGCCAGGTTGTCTTTCATCTGCGCCAGTATGTCGTCGACCTCTTTCAACTGATCTGGCACAAAGCGTGCTGCATCGTCCCTGACTGCCGCGATTGCCGCCTCAGCGTTGGCCACGGCCTTTTCGGCGGGCTCTTTCTGGCCGCCACACGCCACGAGCAGCAAACTGGCGATCAACAGGGCGGTCCATCGGTGAACCCTGGGTAACGCGGTCATCTGGTTTCTCCCCTGGTGGAGCTGTTATTGGCGACAAACGGGCGGCGGAGAATACCACCGGTCCCCGCCTTGGGCGAGTGGGGGGAGGAGCAGCCTTATTCGACGGTTACGGACTTGGCCAGGTTGCGTGGCTGGTCGACGTCAGTGCCCTTCAAGACGGCCACGTGGTAGGCAAGCAGCTGCAAAGGCACGGTGAAAACGATCGGCGCGATCAACCGATCGCAATGTGGCACATCGATCACGGCAATGCCCGCCTCTGACTTCAATCCCGTCTCTCGGTCGGCAAAGACATAGAGCTGCCCGCCGCGCGCGCGGACGACCTGCATGTTCGCCTTGAGCTTGTCCAACAGCTCATTGTTCGGCGCGACGACGATCACGGGCATTTCTTCATCGATCAGCGCCAGTGGACCATGCTTGAGCTCGCCGGCGGGATACGCTTCCGCATGCACGTAGGAAATTTCCTTGAGCTTGAGAGCCCCTTCCATGGCAACCGGCCACATCGGGCCGCGCCCCAGGAACAGGGCATGGTGCTTCTCGGCAAAATCCTCGGCGAGCAGCCGCAGTTCCGGATCCATCTCCAGAGCTTGCTCCACTACGACGGCGGCATGAACAAGGTGGCCGACGAACTCCATCTCGCGTTCTGCACTGAGGTTTCGCTGACGGCCCAGCATCAGCGAGATGAGCAGCATTGACAGCAGCTGCGTGGTGAACGCCTTGGTGCTGGCAACGCCGATCTCCGGACCGGCCTGCGTCATCATCACCAGGTCGGACTCGCGCACCATCGAGCTGTGCGGACTATTGCACACCGTGAGCGAGGCCAGATAGCCGGAGCGCTTCGCCATGCGCAACGCTTCGAGGGTGTCCGCGGTCTCGCCGGACTGTGACAGCGTCACGAACAGGGCGCCGGGCGGAACGACCACGTGGCGGTAACGATATTCACTGGCGATCTCGACCTGGCACGGAATACCGGCGAGCGATTCGATCCAGTACTTGGCAACGCAACCGGCGTGGTAACTGGTGCCACACGCAACGATGTGCAGCTGCTGGACCTTGCGCAGCAACTCGGCCGCACGCGGCCCGAGCGACTCGGGCACCACGCGCCGGTTGGCCACTCGACCGTAAAGCGTGTCGCTCAGGGCGCTCGGCTGTTCGAAGATCTCCTTCTGCATGTAGTGGCGAAACGGGCCCTTTTCCGTTGCTTCCGGGCTCCACTGCGTTTCATGAACGGGCCGCTCGACAGATGAGCCGTCCGGCCGGAACACGCGCACCGAGTCACGGGTGATCTCGGCGAGATCACCCTGCTCCAGATAGATGAAGCGCTGGGTGACCGGAAGCAATGCCGGCACGCCGCTCGCGACATAGTTCTCACCGATCCCCAAGCCGATGACCAACGGACTGGCGATGCGTGCAACGACGATGCGGTGCGGATCGTGAGCGTCGAAAACTAGGAGCGCGTAGGCGCCGGTGAACCGCTTCACCGACAATCGCACCGCTTCCGCCAGGTCGTGTCCCTGTTTCAGATGGTCGTTGACCAGGTGAGCGATGACTTCGGTGTCGGTCTCCGACGCGAAACGGTAGCCCTTGGCGATCAACTCGGCCTTCAAGGGCTCGTAATTCTCGATGATGCCGTTGTGGATGACTGCCACGCGGCCCTCTGACAGATGCGGATGTGCGTTCGCCTCGGTGACACCGCCGTGCGTGGCCCAACGCGTGTGCGCAAATCCCAGATGTCCCGAGAGCGGCTGGGCAGCAAGCTTCTCCTCCAGGCGGGCGACCTTGCCGACCGCTCGAACACACGTGAGCTTTTCCTTGCCGTTCGCGACTGCGATGCCGGCGGAATCGTAGCCGCGGTATTCAAGGCGCTTGAGTCCCTCGATCAGAATCGGGACGACGTTGCGCTCAGCAATGGCTCCGACTATTCCACACATCTATTGCGCCCAAATGGGATCGTTGTGATTGTCCAAAGGCCGGCTAGTCTGCTACACGGGCGGCGTACATGCCCGAGATGCCCGCGCCCGGTGTGATTCAGGTCTCAGGCTTTCTCTTCACCGGCCGCTTCCACCCCTCGATGGTCACCTGCTTGCTGCGCTCCAGGGTGAGCTGCTCGGCCGGTGCCGGCCGCGTTATCGTCGAGCCCGCGCCGATCGTGGCATTAACACCGATCTGCACCGGGGCGACCAACATCGTACCGGAGCCGATGAATGCGCCATCGCCGATGTCGGTGCGCCACTTGTTGGCGCCGTCGTAATTGCACGTAATCGTGCCCGCGCCGATGTTGACCTTCTCACCTACGACAGCATCGCCAAGATAGCTGAGATGATTCGCCTTGCTACCGGCTCCGATCTCGCTCTTCTTCACCTCGACGAAATTGCCGATGTGCACGTCACGCTGCAGGGTCGTTTCCGGTCGCAGCCGCGCGAACGGTCCGATCTGGCAGCCCGGACCTATCACGGCGCGATCGATCACGCAATTCGGCTGGACTTCCGTGTCATCACCGATCTCGGCATCGCGGATGTAGCAGTTGGGACCGATCCGCACGCGGTTACCGAGTTTCACGTTGCCAACCAGCACGACATTGATGTCGAGGTAGACATCCGATCCGGTCGTCACGGTGCCCCGGACATCGAGTCGGGCGGGATCGGCAACGGTCACGCCCGCAAGCATGAGTTCGGTCGCTTTCTGCCGGCGGTGTGCCGCTTCCACTTCGGCGAGCTGAATCTTGTCGTTGATGCCGAGCACCTCGTTCACGGTAGGCGCGATCACCGCGTTGACCTTCAAGCCTTCCTTCACGGCAGCGACCACGACGTCGGTAAGGTAGTACTCGCCCTGTGCGTTGTCACTACGCAACGCCCCAAGCCAGCGGCGCAGATGACGCGCGGGCACGGCCATCAGACCAGTGTTCACTTCCTTGATCGCAAGCTCTTTATGGTTCGCGTCCTTCTGCTCGACGATACGCACGACGCCTCCCGACGTGTCGCGAATGACCCGTCCGTAGCCGGTCGGGTCATCGAGCATGACGCTCAAGATCGAGATCGCCTTCGTGTCAGCCTGCGCGATGAGGCGTTCGAGCGTATTGCGACGGATGAGGGGTACGTCGCCGTACAGCACCAGCACCAGATGATCGTCGGGAACTGACGGCATTGCCTGCAGAACGGCATGACCGGTTCCCAGTTGTTCGGCCTGCAACACGCAGTGAACCGCATCGTCATCGAGCAACTCACGGACCAGCGCGCCACCGTGCCCATAAACGACATGGATCGCGCTGGCATCGAGCGTTTGCGCGCACTTTATGACGTGGCAGATCAGCGGACGGCCAGCAAGCGGCTGAAGGACTTTCGGCAAATCGGACTTCATCCGTTTACCCTGACCGGCGGCAAGAATCACGATGCTCAAAGACATTGAAGGAACCCGGGGTCGACGACGAGAGCGATTGTAACCGACGCTGCCGCACTGCCGCATGAAGTCGCCGCGTCTCACCCGTACACTCCGCGCGCCTGAATAACCGCGGCCGTACACCCGACAGTCGCGCAAACCAATCAAATGAGGGGAACTACATGTCGACTCGAATCCGCCTGTTCTTAGCCATCCTGCTGCTTACGTTTGCCTCGAGCAGCTTTGCGCAGGACGAACACGCCTACACGGAAGGGGCCGTGGTCGCAATTTCCTATATCAAGATCAAGCCCGGCATGTTCGATGCCTACATGAGCTATCTGCAGTCCACGTACAAGCAGATCATGGAAGAGCAGAAGAAGGCCGGGCTCGTCTTGAACTACGGCATTTACTCCGCGCAAGCGCGCTCACCTTCGGATCCGGATCTGTACCTGACTATCACCTACAAGAACTGGGCGACGTTCGACGGCCTGACTGCAAAGTCAGACGCGATCCAGAGCAAGATCTGGGGTTCACTGGCGAAGTCCGACGCGGCAGCCATCGATCGCGAGAAGATGCGCGAGGTGCTCGGCGGCGAAGTCGTGCAGGAACTGATTCTGAAGTGAGAGTCCGCGGGGGACCTGCGCGTGCAGGTCCCCCGCCTTCAGCAGTTCAACGCTTGACTATCTTGCGCAAGCGCTCGAGCGCCTTGAGCTGAGCGGCAGCGCGCGCCAGTTCTGCAAGTGCCTCGGCCTGAGAGATCAGATCAACCTTGTCCTTGAGTGCATCTTCGGCACGCTGCTTCGCAGCCAGGGCCGCCGCCTCGTCAATGTCCTTAGCGCGCAACGCCGTATCGGCGAGCACCGTCACGAGATGCGGTTGCACCTCGATTGCCCCACCGCCGACGTAGAAGAATTGCTCCTCGCCTTCGGGCGTCTGCACGCGAACTTCCCCGGGCTTGAGCGTCGTCAGCAGCGGCGCATGACGCGGAGCAATGCCGATTTCGCCCTGCGACGCCGGCGCGAACACCATCGTCGCGGGGCCCGAGAAGATCTCGCCTTCCGCGCTGACGATGTCGACATGAATAGTGGAAGCCACAATGATTACCTTGAATGACGGTTGGCGGTTAGCGGTTAGCGGTTAGCGGTTAGCGGTTAGCGGTTAGGGTGATTGCGGTCTTTTCTGACTGTCAACCGTCAACTGTTCACTGTCAACTCATTCCTACTGCAGCGTCTTCGCCTTCGCGACTGCTTCCTCGATGGAGCCCACCATGTAGAACGCCTGCTCTGGCAGCGCGTCGTACTCGCCGGCGAGGATGCCCTTGAAGCCGCGAATCGTGTCTTTGAGCGGAACGATCTTGCCGTCCTGGCCGGTGAACACCTTCGCAACGTTGAACGGCTGCGAGAGGAAGCGCTGGATCTTGCGCGCCCGGAACACGATGAGCTTGTCGTCCTCCGACAGCTCGTCCATGCCGAGAATCGCGATGATGTCCTGCAGCTCCTTGTATCGCTGCAACACCGCCTGCACGCCACGCGCCGTGTCGTAATGTTCCTCGCCCACGACCAGCGGATCGAGCTGGCGGCTGGTGGAATCGAGCGGGTCGACCGCGGGATAGATGCCGAGCGCAGCGACCTGGCGCGAGAGCACGACGGTCGCGTCAAGGTGCGCAAATGTCGTTGCGGGCGACGGGTCGGTCAGGTCGTCAGCCGGCACGTACACCGCCTGAATCGAGGTGATCGACCCGGTCTTGGTGGACGTGATGCGCTCTTGCAGCAGGCCCATTTCCTCAGCCAACGTCGGTTGATAGCCCACCGCGGAGGGCATTCGGCCGAGCAGCGCCGACACCTCGGTGCCCGCGAGCGTGTAACGGTATATGTTGTCGATGAAGAGGAGCATGTCGCGGCCGCGACCACTCGCCTGCTTCTCGTCGCGAAAGTACTCCGCCATCGTGAGGCCCGTGAGCGCCACGCGCAGACGATTGCCTGGCTGCTCGTTCATCTGACCGAACACCATCGCGACCTTGTCGATAACGCCTGATTCCTTCATCTCGTGGTAGAAGTCGTTCCCCTCGCGCGTGCGCTCGCCCACTCCCGCAAACACCGACAGACCCGAGTGCGTCTTCGCGATGTTGTTGATGAGCTCGAGCATCGCGACCGTCTTCCCCACGCCGGCGCCGCCGAAGAGTCCGATCTTGCCGCCCTTGGCGAACGGGATGAGCAGATCGATGACCTTGATGCCGGTGTCGAGCAGGTCCTGACCGCCGGCCTGATCGTCGTAAGCCGGCGCCGGACGGTGAATCGGCCAACGCTCCTTGGTCTGGATCGGCCCGCCTTCATCGATCGGCGCGCCCAGCACGTCCATGATGCGGCCGAGCGTGCCTGAGCCGACGGGCACGGAGATCGGTGCGCCGGTATTCTTCACGCTCATGCCGCGCTGGAGGCCCTCGGAGCTGCCCATGGCGATCGTGCGAACGATGCCGTCGCCGAGCTGCTGCTGCACCTCGAGGGTCAGATCAACTTCCTCCAGCTTGAGCGCCTGGTAGACCCTGGGAATGTGCTCGCGTGGAAACTCCACGTCGATTACGGCGCCGATGATCTGGACGATTTTTCCGCTGTTCATGAACTAAGACCCTCACCCTGACCCTCTCCCGCAAGTGGAACAGGGAAAAAAATCACACCGCGGCCGCGCCGCCCACGATCTCCGACAGTTCCTTGGTGATCGCCGCCTGTCGTGCCTTGTTGTAGATCAGCTGCAGCTCGCCAATGAGCTTGCCGGCATTGTCGGAAGCGCTCTTCATCGCCACCATGCGCGCCGACATCTCGCAGCCGACGTTCTCCACCGCACCCTGGTAGACCTGCGATTCGACGTAGCGCAGGAGGACGTCTGGCAGAATCTCCGCGGCACCCGGCTCGTATATGTAATCCCAATGCTCCTGGAGTTGCTCCTTGTCTAGGGTAACCACGGGCAGCAGCTGCGTAACGCCGGGTCTCTGCGTCATCGTGTTGACGAAGTTGTTGTGCAACAGGTAGAGCCGGTCGATCTTGCCCTCGCTATAGGCGTCGAGCATCACCTTGACTGTGCCGATGAGATCCTTGACGTGCGGGCGATCTCCGAGGTGCGTGACATGGGCAAGGATCGGCAAGCCGAGGCGGCGGAAGAATTGCAGTCCTTTGGCGCCGATCAGGCACAGACTGACGCTGGCAGCTTTTTCCTGCCACTCGCGGATCGACGCCAGCGTCGTCTTGAACAGATTGATGTTGAGCGAGCCGCACAAGCCGCGGTCGGTGCTGACGAGGATGAATCCGACCGACTTGACTTCACGCTCCACCAGGAACGGATGGCGATAATCCGGATTGGCCTCGTTCAAGTGACCGATCACGACGCGCATCTTCTGAGCGTACGGCCGCGATGCGCGCATCCGGTCCTGCGCGCGGCGCATCTTGCTCGCAGCCACCATCTCCATCGCCTTGGTGATCTTCTGCGTGCTCTTGATGCTGCCGATCTTCTGCCGAATTTCCTTTGCGCCTGCCACAATCGTGTCCGCTATCCGTTAACCGATTCCCGCCTCAATACGTTCCGGTCGCCACGAAATCCTCGACGATCTTCTTGAGGCTCGCCTCGTGGTCCTTCAGCACCGGCTTAGCGTTGATCGCCTTGAGCGTCGCGCCGTGATTCGAGCGGGCGAAACTCTGCAGGGCGGCCTCGAATTCCACCACCTTCTTGCGCTCCACCTTGTCCATGTAGCCGTTGTTGACTGCGTAGATCGATACCGCCATCTCGGCGACCGACATGGGCGCGTACTGCTTCTGTTTCATGACCTCGGTGACGCGCACGCCACGATCGAGCTGCTTGCGCGTGGCCTCGTCGAGATCGGAGGCGAACTGCGAAAACGCCGCCAGCTCGCGATACTGAGCCAGCGCCAGCCGAATGCCGCCGCCCAGACGTTTGATGATGTCAGTCTGCGCCGCGCCGCCGACGCGCGACACCGAAATGCCAGCATTCATCGCCGGGCGGATGCCGGAGTTGAACAGGTCGGTCTCGAGGAAGATCTGTCCGTCGGTGATCGAGATGACGTTGGTCGGCACGAATGCCGTCACGTCGCCCGCCTGCGTCTCGATGATCGGCAGACCGGTCAGCGAGCCCGTGCGTCCCTTGACGCGGCCCTTGGTGACCTTCTCGACGTACGCCTCGTTGACGCGCGCAGAACGCTCGAGCAGGCGCGAATGCAGATAGAACACGTCGCCCGGATACGCTTCGCGGCCCGGTGGCCGGCGCAGCAGCAGGGAAATCTGTCGGTATGCCCAGGCTTGCTTGGTCAGGTCATAGTAGATGATGAGCGCGTCCTCGCCGCCTTCCATGAAGTACTCGCCCATCGTGCAGCCCGAATAGGGCGCGATGTATTGCATGGCCGCCGGTGTCGACGCGGACGCCGCCACTACGATCGTGTGAGCCATCGCGCCGTGCTCTTCGAGCTTGCGCACCACGTTGGCGATCGAGGACTGCTTCTGGCCGATGGCGACGTAAATGCACTTAATTCCCGAGCCCTTCTGGTTGATGATCGTGTCGACTGCAAGCGCGGTCTTGCCGGTCTGGCGATCGCCGATGAGCAGCTCGCGCTGCCCGCGACCAATCGGCACCATCGAGTCGATGGCCTTGTAGCCCGTCTGTACCGGCTGGGACACCGACTTGCGGAACATGACGCCGGGCGCCACGCGCTCGATCGGTGCCGTACGCGAAGTCTTGACCGGTCCCTTGCCGTCGAGCGGTATCCCAAGCGAATCGACCACGCGGCCGAGCAGCTCGGGGCCGGTCGGAACCTCGAGAATCCGTCCAGTGGTCTTGACCGTGTCGCCCTCGCTGATGTGCTTGTATTCACCGAGCACGACCGAGCCCACGGAATCCTGCTCGAGGTTGAGTGCCAACCCGAAGGTATTTCCGGGAAATTCCAGCATCTCGCCGTAACGCGCGTCGGCCAGGCCGTGCAGCCGGCAAATGCCGTCGGTGACGGTAATGACCGTACCGACGTTGCGCGCTTCGGTCACCGATTGAAACTTTTCGATGCGCGTCTTGATGAGATCGCTGATCTCGGATGCCTTGATGGACATGTCTGTCGTCCTCAGTTATCTCTAACCAGTGAGCTCCGCGTTCAGCCGTTCGAGCTGGCCACGCAGTGAGCCGTCGATCACCAGGTCGTTGGCCCGCAGCACGGCGCCGCCGAGCAGCGTCGAATCCACTTCACAATGCAGCCGGACGTCGCGCTTCAGACGCGCGCTCATCGCCTGGGAAAACCTCTGCTGCTGTTCCATGTCCAGGGTCACTGCCGAGGTCACCGTCACGTCGACAGTGTTCTCCTCGGCAGCCTTGAGCTTTTCGTAGACCGCCGCGATCTCGGGGAGGAATCCGAGACGCCGATTGGCGGTGAGAACGCGGATGAAATTGCGTCCCACCTCGTCCAGCTTGTCGCCGGCGACATCGATGACGAAATCGGCGAGCTGTTCGATCGTGACGCGCGGGCTCGTGAGCAGCTTCTTGACGCGCTCATCCGAGGCCACCGCTGCCACCAGCGCCAGAGCTTCCGACCACGCGCCGAGCATCTTCCGTTCGAGCGCGAGCTCAAACAGCGCTTTGGCATATGGGCGGGCGATAGTGCTCTTCTCGGCCATGGGCGTCAGATCTGCGCGGCGAGCTTGTTGAGCAGCTCGGCGTGCGCCTTCGCATCGACTTCGCGCCCCAACAGGCGCGACGCGCCGGTGACCGCGAGCGCCGCGACTTCCTTGCGCAGGTTTTCGCGCGCCCGGCTCGACTCCAGCTCGATCTGTTGCTGAGCCGCGGCGACCAGCCGTTCGCCCTCTGAGATCGCGGTCGTTTTCGCCTGATCGATGACCTCGTTGGCGCGATGCTGCGCCTGGTCCACGATCTGCACGGCCTTGACGCGCGCTTCGCGGATGATGTCATCGGAGCGTGATTTCGCCTGCGTCAGGTCTTTCTGACCCTTTTCGGCGGCGGCGAGGCCATCGGCGATGCGCCTGGCACGCTCGTCCATGGGGCCCAGGATTAGCGGCCAGACAACTTTCATCGTGAACCAGATGAGCAGAGCGAACACGAACATCTGGACGATGAGGGTGAGGTTGATGTTCACGGCTCATTCCCTCCGACGGTAGTCTTGCTTGCTGGGTGACGCTCAGCCGCCGCCGGCCGCCGCCCTTACCGCCGCGAGAAACGGATTCGCGAAGGTGAAGAACAGCGCGAAGCCGATGCCGATCATCGCGACCGCGTCGAGCAGGCCGGCGACGATGAACATCTTGACCTGCAGCATCGGCACCATCTCGGGCTGCCGCGCGGCACCCTCCAGAAATTTCCCGCCGAGCAGGCCGAAACCGATGGCGGTTCCTAGCGCGCCCATGCCGAACACAATGCCGACGGCGAGCGCCGTCATCCCCTGGACGTTAGCGATCAGATTGGCAATTTCCATGACTTCTCCTCCGCAAAACCGTTAGCGTGAATTCTCAGTGCTCTTCGTGCGCCATGCTCAGATAGACGATCGTGAGCATCATGAAGATGAATGCCTGCAGCGTGATGATAAGAACGTGGAACGCGGCCCACACAAACCCGAGCGCGCTCTGCAGGACGAAGCCCCCGATTCCGCCGAGCGTCAACAGGCCTTCCACTCCCTTGCCGATGGTGAACAGTGCGATCAGCAGAAAGATCATCTCGCCCGCGTACATGTTGCCGAACAGTCGCAGCGCCAGCGATACGGGGCGCGCGACGTGTTCGATCAGGTTGAGCAGCAGGTTGGCCGGCATGCCCCACACACCGAAAGGCTGCAGCAGCAGCTCCTTGGCGAAGCCGCCGGCACCCTTGATCTTGATGCTGTAGAACATCACCAGCAGGAAAACAGTGATCGACATGCCGAAAGTGATGTTGAGATCGGTGCTCGGCACGACCTTGAGGTTGTGCACGCCTGCCTTTCCTGCGAGCCACGGCAGCAGGTCAACTGGCAGGAGGTCCATGGCGTTGAACAGCAACACCCAGCAAAAGATCGTCAGCGCGAGCGGGGCGATCAGGCGGCTGGTGCCGTGAAAGGTGTCTTTGACCTGGGTGTCAACCGTCTCCACAAGTAGTTCGACGAAGTTCTGGAATTTGCCCGGCACGCCTGCTGTCGCGGTGCGCGCCGCAAACCAGAAGCTGCCGCCGAACACCACGGCAAGGAGTACCGCAAAGAAGATGCTGTCGACGTGAAGTGCGTAGAACCCGCCTTCGCCCGTCTTGTGAGTCAGGTTCGTCAGGTGATGGACGATGTACTCGTTGACTGTTGCGGGTTGTTCGGCAGCCATGATGTGCGTGATTTCAGACAGTCGGCGACTTCACTAACGCGATCCAGTACACGACGAACGTCGCGGAGTAAGCCACGAAGAAAGGCAACACCGCGAGCTCCACAAACTTCAAGGCGGCGACGATGAGCAGCACAGTCAGCGCCAACTTCACCGCCTCCCCGCGATACGCGCTGCGCAGGATCCGTTTCGGATCCGCGCCGCTGGCGCTGCGAAACATGATCATCGCCATCGCGAGGCTCGCCGCCACGCCGATGCCGCCACCGATCAGGGCCGACTCGCACGCCTGTGCACTCGACCCGATCAAGAACGACACCGCGATGATCAATGTGGCGGCGAACTGCGCGAGCACAAGATTCATTGCGGCACGGCGGGCGCCTTTTGCGTCCTCGGTGCTCACAGCGCTCCCGCCGCGAAAAAGGCCGCGCATTATAGGGCCTCTGGTGCAGTGCTTCAACCAACAAACGGCGCGAATTGCGCCGTAAATCAAGGGCTAAGGCTTTAGCGAATGCGCTCGAGAATTCCGTCCAGCTCATCCAGGCTGTGATAGCTGACGATGAGCTTGCCGCTGCCGCGGGCGTTGTGTTGTAGCGTGACCTTCGCTCCCAACCGATCGGTAAGATCGTCCTGGAGCTTGCGGATATTGGGATCGACCACGCCGCGCCCGCCATCGCCGGTTGTCGATTCGGAGCGGGCGGTCAGGCGTCGCACCAGCGCCTCGGTCTCGCGGACCGAGAGTCCCTTCTTCGCGACCAGCCGCGCCACCTCGGTCTGTTGTTTGCGCGCCTGCAGGGCAAGCAGCGCGCGTGCGTGACCCATCTCGAGCTCGCGCTTCTCAACCAGCTCCTTCACCTCATCGCCCAGCTCGAGGAGCCTGAGCAGGTTGCTGACAGCGACCCGCGAGCGGCCCACCGCCTCGGCCGCGGCCTGGTGAGTCATCTTAAACTCGCCCACCAGCTGCTCGAGCGCGCGTGCCTCCTCCAATGGATTCAGGTTCTCGCGCTGGATGTTCTCGATGAGGGACATTGCCACCGCGGATTCATCGGGGACGCGACGAATGACGGCGGGGATCCGATCGAGGCCGGCCATCTGTGCAGCTCGCCAGCGGCGTTCTCCCGCAATGATCTCGTAACGCTGCGCACCGGCTGGACCGGCCGGCTCAAGGGGCCGCACTACGATCGGCTGCACGACCCCTTGCGCCTTGATCGAATCGGCGAGCTCCTGCAGCGTCTCCGGCCGCATGTCGATACGTGGCTGGTAGCGTCCTTTCTGCAGCAGATCGAGCGGGATCCGGGCGAGCTCTTCGCTCGCGGCCGGCGGGCGTGCAGGTTCGGTGCGTGCGGGCGCCTGCCCCAACAGGGCCTCGAGCCCGCGACCGAGTCCCGTCTTCTTAGCCGCCATGGCTCGTGAGTTTATCGTCATCTTCCTTGCGCAGCATCTCGCCGGCGAGCGCGAGATAGGCGAGTGCGCCGCGTGAATCCTTGTCGTGAAACAGCGCCGGTTTGCCGAAGCTCGGCGCCTCGGCGAGCCGCACATTGCGCGGGATGACGGTGCGAAACACCTTGTCACCGAAATGCTGGATGAGCTGCGCGGCGACCTCGTTGGAGAGGTTATTGCGTGGGTCGAACATGGTGCGCAGGATTCCCTCGATCTCGAGGTCCGGATTGATACTTTCGTGGATCTGCTCGATCGTGCTCACGAGGGCCGACAAACCCTCGAGTGCGTAGTACTCGCACTGCATCGGTACCAGCACGCTGTCCGCGGCGACGAGTGCATTGACAGTGAGCATGTTGAGCGCCGGTGGACAGTCGATGAGGATGACGTCGTACAGGCCCTTGATCGGGCGCAAGGCATTGCGCAGGCGCATTTCACGGCCGGCAAGCACGGTCAGGAGGCGCACTTCGGCCGCGGTGAGCTCGTCGTTGCCGGGCATCAGCGTGAAGCCACCCGGATCGACGCGTATCAGCGTCGCGGCGGCTTCGTATTCCCCCAGCAGCACGCCCGCAGAGGTCTTGGTCACGGTGCGCTTGTCCACTCCCGCGCCCATGGTGGCGTTGCCCTGCGGGTCGACGTCGATGAGCAGGACGTCACGCTTGGTCGCAGCGAGGGACGCAGCGAGATTGACGGCCGTGGTGGTCTTGCCGACACCGCCCTTCTGGTTGGCGATTGCGATGACGCGCTTCATGGAAGAACCGAGCCTACCGGCTGGCGCCGGTGATTGCTATTCGTCCCATCGTGTCCTTTGGTCAGCGGCGCGACGCTGAGCGTTCGAGCTCGACTAAGTGCCGCTCGGCGTCGAGACCCGGGACGCGTAGCCGATGCAACGCGACCAGTTGCCAGCCCTGTGGCAGGTCGTCGATTTCCGCCCTTGGGGACTTCCCTTTCATCGCCAGCAACCTTCCTCGCGTCGCACACAGATGTCCAGCGACACGCACGAACTCCGACAGGTTTCCGAGCGCTCGCGCAATTACGCAGTCGAATCGTGTTGTTGGCCGATAGCGTTCAGACCTCGAATTGATGACGGTGACATTGGTCAGTTCAAGGCGAGCCACTGCGTGCTCGACGAACTTCGCCTTCTTTGTGGTCGCCTCGATCAGCGCGAACTGGCGATCCGGATCGACGATGGCCAGCGGCAACCCGGGAAACCCCGCGCCAGTGCCGACATCAGCGACGGTTCGGCCCTGCAGGTGGCGATGGATGCTCAACGAGTCGAGCAGGTGCTTGACGACCGCCTCCCCCGGGTCGCGGATTGCCGTCAGGTTGAAGCGACTGTTCCAGTCCTGAAGCTCGGCCAGCAGTGTCAGCAGCCGATCGCATTGCTGAGGGGTGAGCGCAATCCCAAGTTCCTGCGCGCCGCTCAGGAGCCGCAGTCGAAGGTCGTCGCCGCCAGTCGCGCCTTGAGCGTTCAGTTCTTCACCAGGAATGCCATCAGCTCGTTCACGGGCAGGCAATCGAGCTTGCGCGAGTCCGCGAATGCCTGCTGGATGAGCTCGGTCTGCCTGGGCGCAAAGTGCGCGGCCACGCTCGATTCGAATTTGCTCACCAGCACCGGCATGCCCTCGGCGCGCCGCTTGCGATGGCCAATCGGATAGTCGATCCGCACCCGCTCGGTCGCGGAGCCGTCTTTCAAGAACACCTGCACTGCATTGCCGATGTAGCGCTTGTCGGGCGCGTAGTAGTCACGCGTGAAGTCGGGATTCTCATTCACTGTCATGCGTGCACGCAGCGCATCGACGCGCGGATCCGAGGCCACATCGTCTTCGTAGTCGCTGGCTGTGAGACGCCCCAAAATGAGCGGGACCGCCACCATGTATTGAATGCAGTGATCGCGATCCGCTGGATTGGCGAGCGGTCCGGTCTTGTCGATGATGCGTACGCCCGGCTCCTGCGTCTCGATCACGATCCTCTCGACCTGGTCGAGGCGGTCCTTCACGAACGGGTGCAGCTTCATCGCGCACTCCACGGCGGTCTGCGCGTGGAACTCCGCGGGGTAAGAGATCTTGAACAGGACGTTCTCCATCACGTAACTGCCATACGGCTGCGGGAACGTGAATGGCTTGCCCTTGAAGAGCACGTCCCAGAAGCCCCAGGTTTTCGCCGACAGCGCCGAGGGATATCCCATCTCTCCCGTGAGCGCGATGAGCGCGTGTCGCACCGCGCGGCTGGTCGCGTCGCCCGCAGCCCAGCTCTTGCGTGAGCCGGTGTTCGGCGCATGCCTGTAGGTACGAAGCGCACCGCCATCGATCCAGGCATTCGACACCGCGTTGATGATCTGCTCGCGCGTAGCGCCGAGCATCTTGGTCACGACGGCAGTGGATGCCACTCGCACGAGCAGCACGTGATCGAGTCCCACGCGGTTGAAACTGTTCTCGAGCGCTATCACGCCCTGGATTTCGTGGGCCTTGATCATCGCGGTGAGCACATCGCGCACGATGAGTGACCTGCGGCCCTGGGCCGCCGCCTTGCGGCTGAGATAGTCCGCGACCGCCAGGATGCCACCGAGGTTGTCGGACGGATGACCCCATTCGGCGGCCAGCCACGTGTCGTTGAAGTCGAGCCAGCGGATCATAGTGCCGATGTTGAAAGCAGCCAGCACCGGATCGAGCTCGTAGGACGTTCCGGGAACGCGCGCACCGCCCGGCATGGTTGCGCCGGGGACGACAGGACCGAGGAGTTTCGTGCACGCCGGGAACTTCAGAGCCTGGAATCCGCAGGCGAGCGTGTCCATCAGGCAATACCGCGCGGTCTCGTAGGCCGCGTCGCTCCTGATCTCGTGGCTCGCAACGTAATCGGCGATATCGCTTAAGACTTGATCGGGATCGGGACGGCGGGCCGACTTGTAATCGTGAGCGGACATGGAGCCTATCGTTGGTCGATGGGAATGAACTTTTGCGGCTCGGGGCCGACGTAATTGGCGCTCGGCCGGATGATCTTGCCGTCGATGCGCTGCTCGATCACGTGTGCGCTCCATCCGGTGGTGCGCGAGATGACGAACAGCGGTGTGAACATAGTCGTCGGCACTCCCAGCATGTGGTAGGACACCGCCGAGAACCAATCCAGGTTCGGGAACATCCGCTTGGCGTCTGCCATCGTCGCCTCGATGCGCTCGGCGATTGCGAACATCTTCATGTTGCCCGTCTCGGCCGACAGCCCGCGCGCCACTTCCTTGATCACCTGGTTGCGCGGATCGGCGATCGTGTACACCGGATGACCGAAGCCGATGATGACCTCCCTGCTCTCGAGCCGCCGGCGAATATCCGCCTCCGCCTCGTCCGGCGAGTCGTAGCGCTTCTGGATCTCGAACGCGACCTCGTTCGCGCCGCCATGCTTGGGTCCGCGCAGCGCGCCGATCGCGCCTGTGATGCACGAGTAGATATCAGCGCCGGTCCCCGCGATGACACGCGCGGCAAAAGTCGAGGCGTTGAACTCGTGCTCGGCATACAGGTTGAGCGACGTGTGCATGGCGCGCACCCACGAGGGCGGTGGTGTGGAGCCGTGGAGCAGGTGCAGGAAGTGGCCACCGATCGAATCATCCGAAGTATCGACATCGATGCGCCGGCCCGAATGACTGAAGTGATACCAGTAGCAGAGCATCGATCCAAGCGATGCGATCAGCCTATCCGCAATGTCCCGCGCTCCCGCAATGTTGTGATCCGGCTCCTCCGGTTGTACGCAGCCGAGCGCCGACACACCAGTGCGCATGACATCCATCGGATGGCTCGCAGCGGGCAGCTGCTCGAGCACGTTGCGCACGGCGTGTGGCAGCCCACGAAATGCCTTGAGCCGCGCGCGATAGGCCAGAAGCTCGGCGCGATTGGGCAGCTTGCCGTGGATCAAGAGATATGCGATCTCCTCGAACTCTGCCGCCGCGGCGGTATCGAGTATGTCGTAGCCGCGATATTGCAGATCATCGCCCGTACGGCCGACCGTGCAGAGCGCGGTGTCGCCCGCCGGGACTCCGGATAGCGCCACGGACTTTTTCGGCTTGAAGGCGCTTGCTGGCGCATCACTCATCGCGATCCTCCCCTTCTTTCGCAAACAGCTCATCGAGCTTGCGTTCGTACTCGTGATAGCGCAGCACCTCGTAGAGTTCGGCACGCGTCTGCATAGAGTGGATGAGGTCTTTCTGCGTGCCGCGTTCGCGCAACGTGCGATAGACGTCCAATGCCGCTTTCGCGCTCGCTCGAAATGCCGACAGCGGGTAGAGCGCCAGGCGCACGCCAGCATCGGCCAGCTCGCGGGTCGTAAAGAGCGGGGTCTTGCCAAACTCCGTGATGTTTGCGAGCACCGGCACCGCAACCGCGCGCGTGAACTGGCGGTATTCATCGAGCGTCGTCAACGCCTCGGCAAAGATCATGTCCGCGCCCGCGTCGACGTAACGCAGGGCACGATCCACGGCGGCCTGCTGACCTTCCACCGCGTGCGCATCGGTCCGCGCCATCACCACGAACTTATCGTCGAGACGTGCGTCGACAGCGGCCTTGATGCGGTCGGTCATTTCGCCAGATGCGACGAGCGCCTTCCCCGGCCGATGTCCACAACGCTTGGCCTGCACCTGATCTTCGATGTGCATGCCCGCGGCACCGGCACGCGCCAGATCGCGGACGGTGCGGGCGATGTTGAATGCCGCTCCCCAACCGGTGTCGGCATCGACGAGCAGCGGCAGATCGGTGGCCGAGGTGATGCGGCGGACGTCTTCGCAAACATCGTTGAGACTGGTGATAGCGAGGTCAGGCAGTCCGAAGGACGCGTTGGCCACGCCCGCACCGGATACGTAGATGGCTCGATACCCGCATTGTTCAGCGAGCAACGCATTGAAGGCATTGATGGTGCCGACCACCTGGAGCGGACGTTCGGCATCGAGCGCTGCCCAGAAGCGGGAGCCGGGGGAGATCTGTTTTTGTGACATTCAGGCCATGGGGTGCGCGCGGCATCGCCGTCGCGAACCATCGCAGAAAAGAGGGCTCGCTATTGTATCGGAAGCGCCCGTCGTCAGCCGATCTTCACCACGGCGCGCCCGGTGACTGCTCCGGCGACGTAGGCGCCGAACGCCAGTGGCAAATCATCGAACCGAAGCGTGCGCGTCGCGATCAGATCGAGGTGCCGCGGCTTGAGATCGCTGCCGATGCGTTCCCAGACCTTCAGTCGCAGTTCGCGCGGTGTGGCGGAGGAATTGATGCCCAGCAGATTCACGCCGCGCAGGATGAACGGCATCACCGTCGTATTGAGCTCCGCGCCGCCGGTCAGTCCGATGCTCGCGATGTTGCCCCAGAAATCGACCGTGCGGGTGAGCCACGTCAGGACCGCGCCACCCACGTTGTCGATGGCGCCCGCCCAGCGAACCGCTTCCAGTGGCCGTGACCCGAGATCGAGTTCCTGCCGGCGTAGCACCTGCTTCGCGCCAAGCTTGCGCAGGTACTCGTCGGCTGCGGATTTGCCGCTCACCGCGACGACCTCGTAACCGCGCCCGCTCAGGAGATCGATGGCAATGCTGCCGACACCGCCAGTGGCGCCAGTTACGACGATCGGTCCCTTGGCCGGTTGCTGACCGTTGTGCTCCATGCGGTGAATCGCCAGCGCCGCCGTAAACCCGGCGGTGCCGAGCGCCATCACCTGGAATTCGTCCAGCCCGAATGGAATGGGGATGACCGAGTCGCCCTTGAGCCGGGCGTACTCGGCATATCCCCCATCGTATGCCTCGCTCAGGCCGCAGCCGGTGACGAGCACCTTGTCGCCCGCCCGGTAGCGCGAATCCGACGAGTTGACCACCTCGCCGGCGAGATCGATGCCGCCGACCAGCGGATACTTCCGCAGAATCCGCCCCGCCCCGGTGGCCGCGAGCGCATCCTTATAGTTGATGCTGGAGTAGCGAACCTTGACGACGACGTCGCCCGCGGACAGGTCGTCGAGCGTCAACTGCTCGAAACGAGTGGTGATCTTTCCGTGCGCGTCATGAATGCGGAATGCCCGGAACGGACCATGAGGCGCTTGGACGCTCATGGTGTCAGCGGCTCGACGGTGGTCCGCGATCGAGCCACACCTCGAGCCCCTGGCTATTGAGCTCGACGTCGATGTCGAGCAGCTGGTGCAGGCGTGCGTTGTCCGCCTCGAAGCCGTGTCGCGCCAGGCGCTCACTCAAGTACTCGAACATCCCCTTGCGGATGCGCACGCCGCGATCCGCTTCGTCCTCGTGCTTGCGTGCCAGGGCGACAAAGGCATTGACGCACTCGTGCAGATCCGCGGCCAGGCGCTCGAGCTCCGTCACCCGGCCGAAATGTGTCAGGTACATCGCCTGTGGCTTGTAGCTCATGAGCCGGTGAATCGTCGCGTGCATCGCGTCCGGATCGAAATGCACCGGGGTCGTTGTCGGGTAGATGAACTCACCTTTGCGCGTGTCGAACTCCCGATACGAGAGCCCGAAGTTGTCGCCGGGAAAGATCGCCTGCGCGGTGCGATCGATGACGGAGAAGTGATGCAAGGCGTGGCCCGGCGTGTGGATCAGCTCGAATTCGCGCCCGGGCAGCGACACTTTCATGCCATCTTCGGCGACGAGCACGCGTTCTTCCGGGATCGGCACGATCTCGCCGTACAGCTCACGGAACTGGTTCTCCCCGTACACCTTGATGCTCCCGGCGATGAGCTTGGCCGGGTCGATCATGTGTCGGGCGCCGCGCGGGTGAATGACCGCACGAGCGTTTGGCAGCGACTCCATCAGGAGTCCCGCGCCGCCTGCATGATCGAGATGGACGTGCGTGAGCAGCACGTAGTCGACCTGTTCCGGCGCAATGTCGAGCCGGTCGAGTGCCGCCAAGAGCTGCGGCACGCCTGAGGAAGGCCCGGTATCGACGAACGCGGCCCGTCCGTCCTGTGTGATCAGGTGGCTCGCGTCCAGCCCGGGCCGGACGTAGAGCGTGTCGATCGAATGGATACCCTTGTAAGACACGGGGACTCGAACATGGTCGGAGCAAAACCGCCGCGGCAGCTACTTCGAGCCGGGATTCTCTTCCTGGACGAACCACATCGCGTGCTTCGCGGTGGTCAGGGCGGGCCGCTGTTCGGCGTAGTAAGCGGCGAGCCCTTTGATGTCCGCATCAGTCAGACCGGTGACAAATCCCGCCATGATCGCGTTCTTGCGACCACCGTCGCGGTAATCGCGCAGCGCACGTTCGAGGTAGTCGGCATGCTGCCCGGCCAGCGTTGGATACAGCGGCGTGATGCCCACGCCATCCGGCCCGTGGCACGCAACACACAGCTCGGTTGCCTTTGCCGGTGCCCAGCCCACCGGCGTGGCACCCGGTTTGAGCGGCTCCGAGGCGAGAAAGGCTGCGATGTCCTGCATGTCCTGCTCGCTCATCGACGCGGCGTGCGAATGCATGGTCGAATGAGAACGCTCGCCGCTCCGGTAAGCCTGGAGGGCGAGCGCCAGGTATTCGGAGTGCTGTCCCTCGAGCTTGGGCACGCTGTAGGTGGGATAGACGTTCTTGTAGCTTGGGATGCCGTGGCAGCCGTAGCACGTGTACGAGAGCTGCCGGCCACGCTCAGGGTCGGGTTCGGCGCGCAGCACGGGTGGCAAGGCCAGCGCGATGGCGACACCCGCGGCAGTCATGAACGCGGAAACCAGAACGCGGGGCGCCATATCCTCTCCGAGGGTTGCGTGAGGCGAGGCGCGCAATGGTAATGAGCCGTGCCCTTAAGTTCCAGTTGGAGAGCGAACGATGATTGCCCTGATCCAGCGTGTCACGCGTGCCGAGGTGGCCGTCGGCGACGCCTCGGTTGGCAGAATTGAACGCGGCATCCTCGCGTTTGTCGGCGTCCGCAAGGGTGACACCGAGATCGCGGCGGATCGTCTGCTCGAGCGGATCGTCGGATACCGGATCTTTTCAGATGATGCCGGCCGGATGAACCTGAGCCTGAAGGATGTCGGCGGCGATCTGCTGCTGGTCTCGCAATTCACCTTGGCTGCGGATACGCGTTCCGGCATGCGTGCGGGCTTCAGCACGGCGGCTGCCCCCGATGAAGGACGGCGCCTTTTCGATCACCTCGTCGACGCCGCGCGTGCGTCGCTGCCGCACGTGGCGACTGGTGAGTTCGGGGCCCACATGCAGGTCAGCCTGGTCAATGATGGTCCCGTGACGTTCTGGCTGGAATCGCCCGCAACGTCGCCATAACAGCGGCTTACGGCGTGCGGGGGCCGTCACCGAACCGGTCATGGCTTTTGGCGTATGATCCCCCGCTCGTCAAACACTTACGGAGATGTGGCATGGGTATCAGCTGGCAACACCTGCTCATCGTGTTGCTCATCGCGCTGGTCATTTTCGGCGCCAAGAAGCTGCGCAGCATCGGGTCGGACCTGGGCGCGGCAGTCAAAGGCTTCAAGAAAGCCATGAACGAGGGTGACACCGAAGAGCAGGTCAAGCAGCTCAAGCACGAGGAGGGCGATGCCGATTTCGACTCCAGCGAATCCTCGAAGCGCAGCGCGGACGCCAAAACCGGCACCGACCGCAAGGCCTGATTCCTCAGATGTTCGAAGTCGGCTTCACCGAGATCGTGCTGATCTTCGGCCTGGCGCTGATCGTGCTGGGGCCGCAGAAGCTGCCGAAGCTCGCCTCGCAGATCGGCCGCTGGGTGGGTCGCGCGCGTGCCATGGCGCGTCAACTGCGCGAGCAGCTCGATCAGGAAGTGAACTTCGAGGAAACGCGACCCCATACGCCCACGTCCGTCGCAGCGCCGCCGGCGGCACCCGCAAGCCCAAAGACTTCCCCCGACTCGAATCCGGATCTGCAAGCACCTCATGAGCGACCCGGGCAGTGAACCGGAGACGCTTGCCGAAGGCACGCTGATCTCCCACCTGCTGGAACTCCGCGACCGGCTGCTGCGCGCCCTGATCGCCGTCATCGTCGTGGCCGTGCCGTGCACGGTCTTCAGGGAAGAGATCTTCGAGTTCGTCGCGCGACCCTTGATGGAAAGGCTGCCTGACGGCGCCTCGATGATCGCGACCAACGTGATCGCGCCTTTCATGGCGCCATTCAAGCTCGCAATCATGGCGGCGCTCTTCATCGCGATGCCGTACGTCCTGTACCAGGCCTGGGCCTTCGTCGCTCCGGGGCTGTATCGCCGCGAAAAACGCTTCGCGCTGCCACTGCTGCTTTCGAGCATCCTGCTCTTCTACGTCGGCGTCGCATTCGCCTACTTCGTCGTGTTCCCGGTGGCGTTCACGTTCTTCGCCGCCGCCGCCCCCGAAGGCGTGCTGATGATGACCGACATCAACAGTTACCTCGATTTCGTATTGCTGCTGTTCTTCGCCTTCGGCGTGGCGTTCGAGATCCCGATTGCGACCGTGCTGCTCGTGATTACCGGCCTCGTACGGCCGGAATCGCTGGCAGCCAACCGCGGCTACGTGCTGCTCGGGATCTTCATCATCGCCGCTGTGATCACGCCGCCGGACGCCATCTCCCAGTGCATCATGGCCATCCCAATGTATCTGCTGTACGAGGGCGGTATCATCGCTTCGCGTGTGATCCTCAAAGCCAGGCTCAGGCGCGAAGCGGAAGAGCAGATACAACAGAAGAACGCGGACGCCTGAAGCTGCGGATTCAGATGGCAGGAAGCGCGATTCAAGATCCGTTGCGCGCCCGTCCGCATGGGGTCGGCCAGCTCATCGCATGGTGCGCCGTGCTGATATTGTCGGTGGCGTGTTCGCGGGCCGACGCCGATTTCATGTCGGCATTGAAGGCGTACGAGGCGCAGGACTTCGCAACCGCGCACACCGGCTTTCTCGAGCTGGCTGAACTCGGTGATGGGGCTTCGCAATTCAACCTGGGAGCGATGGCGCTTCGCGGCGACGGCATACCGAAGGACATGGGTGTAGCGGCAGGCTGGCTGCAGGCGGCCAAGCAGAACGGCTACTCGCCCAATCCCGAGATACTGGTCCGCATTCTCAAGCAGCTGACTGCCGAACAGCAGGATGCCGCCAATGCAATCGTCGCGCGCTATGGGCGGGCAGCGCTTCTCGAGACTGTCCTGCCGAAACACGGGAGTGAGAGTTGCCCAGGCTGGGAGGCTGCTTCATCTGACTTCATAGCTGAGCCGAACTACCCGATGGATGCGCGTCGCAGCTCGCAGGATGGGGTGGTTGTCGTCGCCTTCACGGTAGGTTTCGACGGCATGGCGCGGGATCCCCAGATCGTCGGATCCGAACCCAGCGAAGTATTCGATGCTGCCGCGGTCAACGCGATTCTGCTCAGTCGCTTTCGACCCGCACGCTATCAGGGCGCGCCCACAGAGCGGCGCCATCTGCTCAAGCTCGCTTTCAGCATCTCGAACGATAAGGGCGTGCTGTGGGATCTGCCCTCTTTCCAGCGAGTCAGAACCTCAGCTGATGCGGGGCACCCGCGCGCGCAGTACCTCGTCGGTCTCGCGGCGTGGTTGGACTCGTCGTTGGGGATCGCTCACGACCAGGCGAGGCAGATGATCCTGTCGTCAGCACAGGGTGGCGAGCCCCGCGCCCAGTACTGGATTGCCACTTTTGGTTTGACGGAGTGCGAAGCAGCGGAGAAGACTCAGCATTGGCTGGAACACTCGGCGAGAGGTGGCGAACCCGCCGCAAGACTCGAGCTTGCGAGACGGATTCTCCACGGCACTGCCGGGCCGGCGGACCTCGAGCGCGCACAACAGTTGCTCGAGGGCGTGGCCGATACACGTGACGGCTACGTACTCAAGCACGCGGTTGCCATCGCGGCCGGCGTGTCCGGCGCCGAATTTCGTTCACCGGCGCTGTCCCGAAAACTCGCAAAACGGCTGGATGACACGGTCGAGACGCTCGACCCGCAACGCGAGGAAGCACTGGCAGCGGCTTCCGCTCTGGCGGGAGACTTCGGGAAAGCGGAGAAACTGCAGTCCCGAGCGCTCAACAAGGCGACCCAGCTGCATTGGAACGCCGCATTGATCGAGGAGCGACTCGCGACGTATCGCTCCAGGCAGGCGTGGTCCGGTGATCTGTTTCTGATACCCGGCGCGACGTTGCCACCGAGTCCGCCGCAAGCCTCGCCTACACCCGAACCGCGTTGATTGACGCGAACTTCGAGGGACGAGTTGTGTTGCTGTTGCGAAGCAACATCAAGCACACTCGGCGTCCTGCAGCGTGGCATGCCGCCTCACCCAAAATGACAGGATAAACAATAAGTCATGACTGCCTCCGCTTCTGGTTCCAGCTCCACACGAGCACTTTCCACTGACGGTCCCCAGGTTTTCGGCCACCCCCGCGGCCTGATGACGCTCTTCTTTACCGAGATGTGGGAGCGTTTCACCTACTACGGGATGCGCGCGCTCCTGGTACTTTTCCTTGCGGATGCGGCCCGGGGTGGCTTTGGCCTGGATGACAAGGTCGCCAATGCGATCTATGGGCTGTACATCTCGGCCACCTACATCCTGTGCCTTCCCGGAGGGTGGATTGCTGATCGCCTCATCGGTTCGCGGCAGGCGGTCTGGTACGGCGGCATTCTCATCGCAATCGGAAACTCGCTGCTCGCGATCGGCGCCACCGCAGCGACTTTCTATGCGGGACTGATCGTGATCGTCTGCGGCGTCGGGCTGTTGAAGCCGAACGTGAGCGCGATGGTGGCCGACCTGTATCCGGAGGGCGGCGCGCGCCGGGATGCCGGCTTCACGATCTTCTACATGGGAATCAACCTGGGCGCGTTTCTGGGTCCTATCATCACCGGCTGGCTGGGCCAGCGCTATGGCTGGCGTCCGGCATTCTCGGCCGGTGCGGTCGGCATGCTTCTGGGGCTGATTCAGTACAAGCTGACGCAGCGCCATCTCGGCCAGGCCGGAATCAGCACTTCCGGCGCGCACGGAGCCTCGACGGCGCAATCACAGCATCGGGGCTGGCTGGCGATCGGCGCGCTCGTGGCCGGGATTTTTGCCGCTTACCTGCTGGCCCTGATCGGCGTGCTGAAAGTCGACGCGCTGGGGCTCGCTCGCTTCACCGGCGTCGTTCTCGCCAGCATTGCGGTCGGCTATTTCGGCTACTTGTTCCTGTTCGCGGGTCTGGACACGGCCGAGAAGAAGCGCATGGTCGTGATCCTGTTCCTCTTCGTCGGCTGCGCGCTCTTCTGGGCCGGTTTCGAGCAGACGGGCGCCTCGCTCAACCTGTTCGCCGAACGCTACACCGACCGTTACATCGAGACGCTGAACTGGGAAATCCCGACGGAATGGTTCCAGTCATTCAACCCGGTGTTCATCCTGATTTTTGCCACCCCGTTCTCGATGCTGTGGGTGGCGCTCGCGAAGCGAAATCTCGATCCGGCGGCCCCGGCGAAATTTGCTTTCGGCCTGATCCTGCTCGGGCTCGGATTCCTGTTCATGGTCGCAGCGGCCAACATTGTTGCCGATGGCGGCAAGGCCATGCCGTACCTGCTGGTGCTGACGTACCTCCTGCATACCTACGGCGAGCTCTGCCTGAGCCCAGTCGGTTTGAGCTCCGTGACCAAGCTCGCGCCGCGACGCTACGTTTCCCAGATGATGGGCGTCTGGTTCCTCGCGACCTCGGTCGGCAACCTGTCGGCGGGGCTGCTGGCCGGCATGTTCGAGTCCGACAACCTGGGCGCCATGCCCGGCCAGTACATGCAGTTCGTCTATTTCATCGTCGGCGCCGGCCTGGTGCTGCTGGCGCTCAGCAAGCCAGCCAAGAACCTGATGGGCGGCGTGAAGTAGCCTCTAGGAGTCGCGCATGCCCCCCGTCTCGCGCATCGCAGGTCCGGCGGTGGTCATTTTCTGCGTGCTCGCCACCGTGGCACTCGCGGCCTGCGACGTCAGCATCGACAAGAGCGAACCGGACAGCACCGAATCGGCCGATGAGTTCGTCGCTCGCATCAACGAGGAGATGACCGAGCTCCAGAAGGAGAAGAGCGCGGCCGAGTGGGTCCAGGCGACCTACATCAACGACGACACCCAGCTGCTCAACGCCAAGACGGATGAGCGTTTCCTTGCCTATTTCAATGAGGTGGTCGAGGAGTCGAAGCGCTACGCCCGGCAGACGCTCAAGCCCGAGACGGCCCGATCGATTGAGTTGCTGAAGCTCGACGTTACCGCGCCAGCACCCAATGATGCCGGCAAGCGCGCTGAACTCGCGCAGATCACGGCGCGTATGAAGGCCACCTACGGCGAGGGCAAATACTGTCCCAGCGGGCCGGAGTCCTGTCTCAATCTCGACAAGCTCGAGGAGATCCTCGCCAAGAGCCGCGACTACGACGCGCTGACCGAGGCGTGGGCGGGCTGGCACACGATTTCAAAGCCCATCCGCGCCGACTACATCCGCTATGTCGAGCTCGCCAACGAGGGCGCGCGCGAGCTGGGTTTCAAGGACCTCGGCGCGATGTGGCGCTCGGGTTACGACATGCCGCCGGAGGCGTTCGAGCAGGAAACGGAACGGCTCTGGACACAAGTGAAGCCACTCTACGACGAGCTGCACTGCTATGCGCGCGCACGCCTCGCGAAGAGGTACGGCGAGGAGCGCGTGCCCGAGGGCAAGCCGATCCCCGCGCAGCTGCTCGGCAACATGTGGGCCCAGCAGTGGAACAAGATCTATGACCTGCTGGAGCCCTATCCGGGCGTTGCCAATCTGAACGTGGATCGGGCGCTCGAGCGGCAGGGTTACGACGCGCGGCGGATGACGGAATCGGCCGAGACGTTCTACGTGTCACTCGGTTTCCCGAGGCTGCCGGAGTCGTTCTGGCAGCGCTCGATGCTCACCCGCCCGCGCGACCGGGAAGTGGTGTGTCATGCGAGCGCCTGGAACATGGACCTGACGGGCGACGTGCGGATCAAGCAGTGCATTCGCCCGACCGAGCAGGATCTCATCACGATCTATCACGAGCTCGGCCACGTCTATTACTTCCTCTCGTACCGGGACCAGCCCTACCTGTTCCAGAACGGCGCCAACGACGGATTTCACGAAGCCATCGGCGACACTGTCGTGCTATCGATGACACCCGGGTACCTGAGCACGATCAAGCTGGTTGGCCAAATCAAGCCCAGCCGTGAAGCGCTCATCAACCAGCAGCTCAAGCTGGCGCTCGACCGCATCGCTTTCCTGCCATTCGGCAAGCTCATCGATCAGTGGCGCTGGAAAGTGTTCTCGGGCGAAGTCGCACCGGCCAATTACAACCCAGCCTGGTGGGATCTGCGGACGAAATACCAGGGCGTGGCTGCGCCGGTCGCGCGCAGCGAAGCGGACTTCGATCCCGGCGCGAAATATCACATCCCTGGCAACACGCCGTATACGCGGTACTTTCTCGCGTTCATCCTCCAGTTCCAGTTCCACCGCTCGCTCTGCGAGGCTGCGGGCAACACCGGGCCACTGCACGAGTGTTCCGTGTTCGGCAGCACCGAAGCCGGTCGGCGCTTCAGTGAAATGCTCGCGCTGGGCCAGAGCCAGCCGTGGCAGGACACGCTCGAGAAGCTCACCGGAACGCGCGAGATGGACGCGAGCGCGATCATCGATTACTTCGCCCCGCTGATGGGGTGGCTCAAGGAACAGAACGAGGGCCAACAGTGCGGGTGGGCTGAGCCGGTACCTTCCGGCGAGAGCACTTAGCGTGCCCTTGCCCTGGTCGAACGCTCGGGCACGCATGTGCGGGCCGGGACATCGCTCAGGAATGACTCACGCGATCTGCATCCGTTGAGATTTTGGGGGTGATTCGATGACCACGCAGGCATTACCTCAGCTGACGTTCCGCGCCGTCTTCCTCTCGATCATCCTCGCGGTAATTCTCGCAGCGGCGAACACCTACCTGGGCCTGTTCGCCGGGCTCACGATCGCCTCGGCCATCCCGGCGGCGGTCGTGTCGATGGCCGTGCTCAAGGTCCTGGGCGGCGGACACATACTCGAGAACAACATCGTTCAGACAGGTGCCTCAGCCGCCGCCTCGATCGCTGCAGGCGTGATTTTCACGATTCCGGCGCTCGTGATCCTGGGCTACTGGAGCGACTTCGATTACCTGTGGGTGCTTGCTATCGCGGGCCTCGGCGGTGTCCTCGGCGTGCTTTTCTCGGTACCGTTGCGCCGCGCGCTGATCCTCGAACAGAAGCTCGCGTTCCCGGAAGGCAAGGCGGCCGCTGAGGTGCTCAGAACCGGCGAAAACCCGGCTCAGGGCGTGAAGCTGTTGGCGGGTTCGGCGTTTCTGGGCGGGCTTGCCAAGCTCGCCGCCGCGAGCGGGCTGCGCCTCATTCCGGATTCAGCCGCCGCCGCGACCTACGCCGGAAAGGGCATCGCGTACTTCGGTACCAATCTGTCACCTGCACTCTTTGGCGTGGGTTATATCGTCGGGCTGAACATCGGCATCGTGGTGATGGTGGGTGGCCTCATCTCGTGGAATATCGCGATCCCGATCTACAGCGCCTATTTCCTCGATGGAAACCTGGAGCTGGCGGCACGCATTGCGAGCCTCGACGCCGAAACCGCTGCGGGCGTGCTCTGGTCAGCGCAGATCCGCTACCTGGGTGTCGGAGCAATGCTGGTCGGTGGAGTGTGGACGTTGATTTCGCTCCGCAAGTCGCTCCTGTCCGGCGTCCACAGCGGCCTCGCGGCGACGCGCGCGGGCGCGGCGCGGGCTGTATCGCACACGGAGCAGGACTTACCCATGCGGTGGGTACTCGTCGGCGTCGTGCTCTTGACGCTGCCCCTGTTCGTTCTCTATCAGGCCATCGTCGGCAGCCTGGCCGTCAGCCTGCCGATGACGATCATCATGATCGTCGCCGGGTTTCTGTTCTGTTCCGTCTCCGCCTACATGGCCGGCCTCGTCGGCTCATCCAACAATCCGGTTTCGGGCATCACCATTGCGACCATCCTGTTCGCCTCGGTGGTGCTGATCCTGCTGATGGGCAGAGATGCGCCGCTCGGCCCGGTCGCGGCCATCATGATCGGCGCGGTCGTGTGTTGTGCCGCGGCCGTCGCCGGCGACAACCTTCAGGACCTGAAAGCGGGATATATCGTCGGCGCCACGCCCTGGCGACAACAGGTCATGCTCGCGATCGGTGCAGTGTCCTGCGCGCTCATCATGGCCCCGGTGCTCAATCTTCTCGCGAAGGCATACGGCATTGGTGTTCCGAGCGAGGCTCATCCAGACCCACTGCTCGCACCGCAAGCGACCCTCATGGCTTCGGTTGCCAAAGGCATGTTCGGCGGTGCGTTGCCGTGGGACATGGTCTGGATCGGCGCTGCGATTGGGGCGGCCATCATCATTGTCGATGAGATTCTCAAGGCTCGCGGCGCGAACTTTCGCGCGCCAGTGCTCGCCGCGGCGGTCGGAATTTATCTGCCGCTCGAACTTACGGTCCCGATCTTTCTCGGTGGCCTGCTTACCTGGGTCGTGGAGAAAACAGTCGGAGTGGGCAGCCACCCCGACGCCAAAGAACGGCTGCATCGTCGCGGCGTCCTGTTCTCGGCCGGGTTGATCACGGGTGAGGCCTTGATGGGAATCTTTATGGCGATCCCGATCGTGACGTCTGGCCGCGCGGATGTGCTTGCGCTGCCCGAGGCTCTGCGGCCGAGTGAATGGGGCGAGTGGCTGGGGCTCGCAATCCTCGCAGTGATTGCGTGGTTTCTGTATCGAGCGGCAGTTTCGAAGCCGGCTCAGGCAGAGTCCAAATAGCCGTGTTTGGTGAGACCTGAAGCAACAGTAGTAGGCTCAAAGGCGATACTGTTGCGGAAGCAGTCAACGAAAACGGGCTCGCCGCCTAGTCGTTGCGCCTGACGACGATATCGATTTTGCCTTTCGGCCCGATGAACCACGAGGCCACCCAGGACGTCAGGCTGACGATCAAGGCCGTCCAGAAAGCGGGCCAGAATCCCGCCACGTGGAATCCCGACAGCAGCCATGCGACCAGGGCCACCATGGCGGCATTCACGACCAGCAGGAACAGCCCCAGCGTCACGATCGTGATTGGGAACGTCAGAATGACGGTGAGCGGGCGCACGATGGCGTTCACCACGCCGAGCAGCACGCCCGCAATGACCAGGGTCCACGGACTGTCGATCTGCACGCCGTAGACCCATTCCGTGGCGAGCCACAGTCCCAGTGCGGTGATGAGGGCGCGCAGAATGAAGCCGGTCATCGGTCGTCGCTGCCTTTGTGGCTCAGTACGCCTGCGTTACGCGGCGGCGACTGCGCCGTGACATTTCTTGAATTTCTTGCCACTACCGCAAGGGCAAGGGTCATTGCGCCCCAGCTTCGGCTCCTCGCGCCGATGAGGCTGCGCCGCGCCATGACCCGTGCGGTCGTGGTCACACTCGGGGCCATGCACATGTTCGGGTTCGCGGTTCTTGTCCATCGGACCGCTCGCGGTGACGACCGTGATTACTGCTGCGCCTTGCTCTGGCGGATGACGCCTTCGCCCTTGAGCCTGGACAGTGCCAAACGCACTTCGCTGTCGCGCTCGAGCAGGGTGTCGCCCGCTAACGCCTCGCCATCCGCCGGGTTCTGATCGCGCTCGACGACGACATCGGGGTCGATGCCTTTCTCGTGGATCGAGATGCCGGACGGGGTGTAGTAACGGGAGGTCGTGAGCTTGATTGCGTGGCCATCGGACAGCGGCATGACTGTCTGCACGGAGCCCTTGCCAAAGGTCGTGCGGCCCATCAGCGTCGCGCGGCCGTGATCCTTGAGAGCGCCGGCCACGATTTCGGAGGCTGATGCCGAGCCGCCGTTGACCAGCACGACGATCTCGGCGCCATCGATGAGATCACCGGGTGTGGCGTCCATTTCGAAGCGTGATTCCGCTGCCCGCCCGCTCGCGCTCACAATCGCGCCGTCGTCGAGAAAGGCATCCGAAACGCTCACCGCGGCTTCGAGCACGCCGCCGGGATTGTTCCGCAGGTCGAGCACCAGGCCCCTGAGTCGTCCCTGCGGACTCGCGCCTTTGAGCGAGCTGACCGCCTTGGTCAGATCGGAACCCGTGGTCTCGCTGAAATGGGTGATGCGCACGTAGCCAAATCCGGGCTCGAGCATTTCGTGCTTGACGCTGTGGACCTGCACGTTCGAGCGCTCGAGCACGAAGTCGAGTTGCTGTTCGTTGCCGGCGCGCAGAACACCGACTTTCACCTGCGTTCCCGGTTTGCCGCGCATGCGGTTGATCGCATCGTTAAGGCCGGCGGCTTCCACCGGGACATCGTCGATGCTGACGATGACATCACCGGCCAGGATCCCCGCACGTGCGGCCGGCGTACCCTCGATCGGTGCCACGACCTTGACCGCGCCATCTTCCATGGTGACTTCGATGCCGACACCTGAATAGTTGCCGGTGGTGCTGATGCGGATCTCGTCGTACTCCTCGTTGTCGAGGAAGGCCGAATGCGGATCGAGCGCCGCGACCATGCCACGGATCGCGCTTTCCATCAGGGCGTGATCGTCGATGCGCTCGACGTAATCCTGCTTCACGCGCTCGAGGACCTCGGCCAGAAGCCGCGCGTCTTCCCAGGGGAGCGTGTCCTCTTTGGCGACTTCTTTCTCGGCGAGCACGCCGCGGCTCAAGGAGAGCGAGGCGCCGAGCGCAACGCCAGCGATGAGGGCAAGAATGGTACGAACCTTGACGGACATCCGTGGGGGCTCCCGCGGGCGAAATAAGCTTGCAGCGAATACTACCGGAATCCGCGCATGCTGCACTGCAGCGTACTAGTGTGTCAAGCCCCCGACGCTGGACGTTTCGCTGGACGCCTCATGCTGAGATGAACGCGCAAACGCCACGAACACCGGCAAGTCCTTGAGCACGTCGGCAACCGGTTGTGGCTTGCCCAGGCAGAAGCCCTGCCCGTAGTCGACGCCGAGGGCGGCCACGCGGCGCCGGATTTCCTCCGTTTCGACATATTCGGCCACGGTCTCCATGCACATGGTCCGCGCCAGCTGGGCGATAGCGCGCACCATCGATTGCGAGCGGGCGTCGATGAGCACGTCGCGCACGAAGCTGCCGTCGATTTTCAGCATCGAAACCGGAAGGGCCTTGAGATAGGCCAGTGAGCTGAAGCCAGTGCCGAAGTCGTCGAGCGCGAACTGGCAGCCCAAATCACGCAGCCGGCGCATGAACACTTCGGCCCGACCCATGTTGGCAACCGCGGCAGTTTCCGTGAGCTCGAAGATGAACGAATCACTCGGCAGACCGCTGCCGCGCACCGTGCTCTCGACGAAATCGCCGAAATCCGGCTGCGCCAGGGATGGCCCGGCGATGTTGATCGTGAAACACGCGTCATGCTGGCGCAGCAGTGCGGCGTTTTCCGCGAGCAGGGCTATCGCATGTTCGATCACCCAGCGATCGATCGCTGGCATGAGCTGGTAGCGGGTAGCGGCCGACAGGAATTTCTCCGGGGCGATGCAGTGGCCGTCATCGGCCAGCATGCGCAGCAGGATCTCGAAATGCGGTTCCTTGTGCCCGCCCTGCAGTGGCAGGATAGGCTGCAGATCAAGCCGGAAACGCCCGGTGCGCAGCGCCTCGCGGAGCTGCACGGCGACGTTGATGTCGGTATGACGGCGGATGATGCTCTGGTCGGCCTCCTCGAATACTTCGACGCGCGCACGCCCACGATCTTTCGCCGCCTTGCACGCGACTTCGGCTGCGGCCATCGTGTGGTCGAGCTTGGCGGCGCTGTCGCGCAAGGGCGCGACGCCAATGCTCAGCGACACCTCGGGAGAGTCCTCTCCGCCCGTATCCTCTTGCAGCCGCCGCACTCCATCGCAAAGCGTGCGCGCCACCGCCGCACCGTTCTCCAATTCACAGTCCGGCAGCAAGAGCGCGAACCGGTCGCCTGAGATGCGTGCGCTGACAGCGCGCGGATGCGCCGTGCGCCGCGCCAGCTCGCCAACCCGCACGATCACGGCATCGCCAACGTGCATGCCGTAGTTTTCATTGATCTCGTGCAGCTGGTCGATGTCCACGTACACCACGCAATGCGAATCGCTCGTCGCGCGCTTCAGCGCCGCCTCGGCATGCCGCTCGAAAGCGGCGCGCGTCAGGAGCCCCGTGGCGCTGTCGTAGTTCGCCTGCAGCACCGTGGCGATCTTGCGCGCCAGCAGCCGGGTGATACGCGTGTGGCGGTGATCGAAGTCAGCCATGTCTTCGGTGCGGAACAGCGCAAAGAAGCCGACCACGCGGCTCGAGTTCTGGCGCACGGGGCAGGAGAGAATCTTGTACGGGAGTGCCGTGGGATTGCTGCTGCCGGTCACTTTGTTGACGACCAGCGTCTTGCCCTGCTGCTGCGCCCACGTCAGCAGATGGCGGTGGGTGCGCGTCAGAACTTCGGTGCTTTGTGAAGCTGCCGTCCCGGGCGCGGCCCGGCAGATGGCGATGCCTTTTTCCGGGATGACCAGCGCGCCGAACAGGCACCCGAGGTGCTCAATGCTCCGTTGCACGATCCAGCGCAGCTCGTCGGTGTCATCCTCAACGATGTCCTCGACGCTCGCCTGAGCATCCGAAGTGATGGCGACCAGAAGATCGAGATCCTTGTCGCGCACTTCGAGGCTCTGGCTCAGCTGCCCGATGCTGGCACGCGCTGCAAGCTCGCGCTGCAGGATTTCAAGCGCCGGACGCAACAGACTGTGAACGAAAGACCACGGTCGCGCGTCATGAGCTTCAGCGCGCGTCGTGACGGAGACCACTGTCAGGAGCGCACCCGACTCATCGCACAGCCGAAAGAGATAAACGGGCGTGCCGTCGTCGAGCTTGTCGAACAGTCCGTCCTCGGTACCGCCAGCGCCGTGACGGGCATCGGCGACCAGCTTCGGCAGGTTGGTGCTGGTCATGGTGCTGCTCGACCAGTGCGGCTCACCGTCGGCGCCAAAAAAATCCACGCTCAACGCGCGCGGCATCAGCATCTTGATCAGCTGGCCGTAAGGCTCGAGCGACTGGCTGAGCGAAGTACTGGTCTTTTCAGTGGACATCGGTCCCCACAGTTGCCGCACGCAGCCCTGCATGCTGACGACAACAGCCCGCGCACCTTCACTCAGGCGGGCAGAACCGTTCCTTGACGGGGTTGGCGATTCGACAGATTCCCGCGCCTAAGTCGCGGAAAATGCGAGGCAATCGACCCTCGGAGGCGGTCATCCCGCTCGCCACGACCGGTGCGACTTAACCAGTCACTGCGATTGGAATGAGTGCCGCCCCGATCACATTCATGGCTTCAGCCTCGCGGTAGCGGCCGCTTGATCCACTGGTGCGGATTGAGCGGCGTAGTGCCCTTGCGAATCTCGAAATAGAGCTCGGTCTGGCTGCGGCCGCCCGAGTCACCTGCAGTGGCGATCACATCACCCGGACTGACCCAGTCGCCGACCGCCTTGTAGAGCTGCTGGTTGTGGCCGTAGAGACTCAGATAACCGCCGCTGTGCTCGAGGATGGCCAGGAGCCCCATTCCGGGCAACCAGTCTGCGTAGATCACGCGGCCGAAGTAGAGCGCGCGCACCTGGCTGCCGCGTTCCGTCGCGAGTAGGACGCCATTCCACTTCAGGCCGGCCGCGCGACGCTGCCCGAAATCCGCCGCCAACCGCCCCAGCACCGGCCACGCAAGCCGGCCCTTGAGCTTCTCGAACGGCTCCTCGCTGTTGACCGGGAATTCCTTGAGCACGCGTCGCAGGTCAGTGAGCAGCCCTTCGAGAGTGGACTCGTCGCGCTTCAGGCGCGTAAGCGTCACCTTGCGGTTCTTGAGCTGCTGATCGAGTTCCTTCACGACCGACGCGCGGTCCTGCCGGCCCCGCTGCATGGTATCGAGCTGGCCGCGGGCGTCTTCCTCGAGGCGCGCTAGGCGCGCCTCCTCGGCGCCGAGCGCCTGATCGAGTTCGATGATTTTCTCAAGCTGTGTGCGAATCGACGTGATCCGTGCCGCACGCGCGCGGCCGAAGTAACCGTAGTAGGCGTACATCCGGCCGAGCTGCGCCGGGTCCTGCTGGTTGAGCAACAGCTTGAAGTGCTCATCGCGGCCGATGGTGTACGCCGCTCGCAGCTGTCCCGCGAGTGCGGTCCGCTCCGTGGTGAGCGCCTTCTCGGCGTCAGCGCGCTGCTCCCGCAATTCCGCGCGCCGTCGAGTGCTCTCGAGTCGCTGCCTGCGCAGCTGATCGAGCCGATGCCGCGCGCCGGTGACCGTCAGCTCGGCATCGCGCAAGCGAGCGGCAAGGCTGTCGCGCCTCGTGGTCTCGGCTCGGATCGCCTGCTGCAGCTCGGTGATATCGCTCTGGACCTTGCGCAGGTCGGCTTCGGTCGCCTTCTCGTCCGCCGCCTGCAGCAGGCCGGCAATCAGCAACAGGACCGGCACCCACAACCAGCCCCGCCCGCGATCGGGCGCCGGACGAACGGGGCCGGCGAGCCTTGGTATACTCCCCGCCCTTTTTTGGCGGACGCTGGAAGGCCCGGCCGACATGGAGCGATTGATCGAGTTTGCGGGTAGCCACCCGTACCTGGTTGCGGCCGCGGTCTTCATGGTCATTATCGTGATCGTGTCCGAGATGCGCACACGCATTCAATACTTCGCCGCGATTGCGCCTCACGACGCCATCCGGCTGATGAACCAGGGTGCGTTGGTGCTCGACGTTCGCGACGCCGCGCAGTATGAGGCCGGTCATATCGGCGAGGCGCGCCACGTGCCGCTCAAGGATGTCGCTGGCAGTGCCGATTCGCTCAAGAGGTTCCGCGAGAAGCCTGTCGTTACCTATTGCGATACGGGGATGAACGGCGGCGTCGCGGCGCGCGAGCTGCGCAAGCTGGGTTTCAGCAAGGTGTTCAGCCTGCGCGGCGGCCTGGGTGCCTGGCGCCACGAGAATCTGCCCGTGGTGAGAAGCGGCAAGGCAGCGGGCAGGAAGGCCGAGGCCAAGCCGTGACCGACGCCGAGATCGTGATGTATTCGACCGGCTGGTGCGGCTTCTGTCAGCGGGCCCGCGCGCTGCTCAATCGCAAGGGGCTGGCCTTTCGCGACATCGACATCGAACAGGACCCGGCATTGCGAGCGGAGATGGTCGCGCGCAGCGGCCAGCGGAGCGTGCCGCAGATTTTCATCGGTTCGCGGCACGTCGGCGGATTCGACGAGCTCTATGCGCTCGAGCGCGCCGGCGAGCTGGACACATCGTTGAGATGAGGAGAACCCATGACTGAGAACAACGCTGCTAGCGAGAACACTCCGCCGGGCACGGCACCCGAGCTGGTGCTGCAGCAGATCTATCTCAAGGACTGCTCTTACGAGGCACCCAACGGCCCGCGCATACCGGCCGCGCAGTGGAACCCCAAGTTTGCGCTCAACCTCAATACCAGCAGTACGGAACTGAGCCCGGAACTGCGCGAAGTAGTGCTTACGGTGACCGTCGAGGCGAAAGTCGGTGACAACATCGCGTACCTGGTCGAGCTCAAGCAGGCTGGCTTGTTCGTGATCCGCAACTGCTCGCCCGAAGACCTCAAGAAGGTCATCGGCAGCGTCTGCCCCGGAGTGCTCTTTCCGTACGCCCGCGCTGCCTGCTCGGAACTCATTACCCAGGGGGGTTTTCCACAATTCCTTCTGCCCCCGGTGAATTTCGAGGCGTTGTTCGCGAGCGCCGTTCCGGCCGCGCAAACGCCGGTGAACTGACGCACCAGCCAATCCGCAGGATTGCGCTTGCAGCAGCCCGCCGGCATGGACGAGACGATTGCGGTCCTGGGTGCGGGATCGTGGGGAACCGCGCTCGCGATTCAGTTCGCGCGCTCCGGCCGCGCGGTCCGTCTGTGGGGCCGTGATGCGCGCGCGCTCGCGACGCTCGAGCGCGAACGCTGCAACCGCCGCTACCTTCCCGATGCACAGTTCCCCTCATCGCTGCACACCGAGCCGAACCTCGCCGCCGCGATCGCAGGCTGCACCGATGTGCTGATCGCGGTGCCGAGCCAGGGGTTTCGGGCGATGCTCGAACAACTGCGGCCGCTGCTCCGGCCCGGGATGCGCCTCGCCTGGGCCACCAAGGGATTCGAGCAGGGAACCGGCAAACTCCCACATCGGGTGGTCCGCGAAGTGCTCGGCGAGGCGTGGCCGATCGCGGTTCTGTCCGGCCCGACGTTCGCCAAGGAGGTTGGAGCGGGTCTGCCCACCGCCATGACCGTTGCCTCACCCGACGAAGCTTTCGCACGCGCCATTGCTCGACGCATCTCAGGTGCCAATTTCCGCGCCTACACCTCGACCGATATCGTCGGCGTCGAGGTCGGAGGGGCGGTGAAGAACGTGCTCGCGATCGGCACAGGCATTTCGGACGGCATGGGATATGGTGCCAACACGCGCATTGCGCTGATCACGCGCGGCCTCGCGGAGATGACGCGGCTGGGCGAGGCACTGGGTGCGCAACGCGAAACCTTCATGGGTCTCGCCGGTCTCGGCGACCTGGTGCTCACCTGCACCGACAACCAATCCCGCAATCGGCGCTTCGGGTTGGCGATTGCCGGAGGCCAGTCGATCGACCAGGCGCTGCGGAGCATTCAACAGGTGGTCGAGGGACTCCACGCCGCGCGCGCAGTGCACCAGGTGGCCTTGCACGAGCGCATCGACATGCCGATCTGCGAGGCGATTTATCGAGTCCTTTACGAGGGCTTGCCGGTCGGCGAAGCCGTGAACGCACTCATGGCACGCGAGGTTCGCGCGGAGAACGACTAAGCCCGGTAGCCTAGCTGACGCCACGCCTCGTAGAGAACCAGCGCCACCGAGTTCGAGAGATTCAGGCTGCGGTTGCCACCGAGCATCGGGATCCGCAGCACGTTCTCCACCCCGACCCGCTCCAGCACCGTATCCGGCAAGCCACGACTTTCCGGACCGAATACCAGTGCATCACCTCCGCGGTACTGGACGTCGCTGTAGAGGCGCTTTCCCGGGGTTTCGATCGCGAACAGCCGCGCGTCGGGCAAGGCTTCGAGGCAGGCGCCAAAGTCGCGATGGACGTGAACTGCGGCGAGCGCGTGATAGTCGAGCCCCGCGCGCCGCAGCGCGCGGCTATCGAGCGTGAAACCCAGCGGCTTCACCAGATGCAGCGTCGCACCGGTGTTGGCGCACAGGCGGATGACGTTGCCGGTGTTGGGCGGAATCTCCGGCTCGAATAGAATGACGTTGAACATGTCCGCGCAGCCCGAATCGCTTCACCGCTCGCTCGCGATCGATTTCCTCGGGCTCAAGTTCAGTTCGCCGATCGTGCTCTTGTCGGGCTGCGTGGGCTTCGGCGAAGAGTACACACGCGTCGCGGGCTTCACCAATCGCGAGGTCGGCGCGGTGGTGCTGAAAGGCACCACGCTCCACGCACGTCTCGGAAATCCGCCGCATCGCGTCTGCGAAACGCCGATGGGCATGCTAAACGCGATCGGCCTGCAGAACCCGGGCGCGGACCACGTCGTCCGGTGCATTCTGCCCGAGCTTGATTTCTCCGAGACGCGCTTCATCGCCAACGTTTCCGGATCCACGATCGACGAATACGTCGAAGTCACGCGCCGCTTCGAGGATTCACCCATCGACGCGATCGAAATCAACATCTCCTGCCCCAACGTTAAGGAAGGCGGCGTCGCCTTTGGCAACTATCCGGAGATGTCCGCGCGCGTGGTCGCGGCCTGCCGCGCAGTCACGAAGAAACCGCTGATCACCAAGCTCTCGCCCAACCAGACCGACATCCGCGAGAACGCGCGCCGTTGCATCGAGGCCGGGAGCGATGCGCTTGCCGTGATCAACACCGTCATGGGCATGGCGATCGACGTGCGCACGCGCAAACCCGTGATCGGCAACATTCAGGGCGGGCTTTCGGGTCCGGCCATCAAGCCGATTGCGCTTCTCAAGGTGCACCAGGTCTACGAAATCGCGGGCCCGCAGCGCGTCCCAATCATCGGCCAGGGCGGCATCACCACGGCCAGCGATGCGATCGAGTTCATGATCGCGGGTGCGAGTGCGGTCGGCGTCGGCACGGCGCTCTTCTACGACCCGCTAGTGTGCGGCAAGATTAACTCCGGCATCGCCGCGTACCTGCACGAGCACGGAATGAAGAGCGTCACCGAGCTGGTGGGCTCGTTGCGCACGGGCACTGACACGCAGGACACGCCACTCGCGGGCTGATCAGGACGCCGGCGGCCCGATCCGTTTCTCGTAGAAGATGCTGGTCGGATCGTCGCGATACTCCCCGTAACGTTCCCGTCTCACATACTGGTGACGCGCGTAGAGAGCGAGAGCCTCCGGCTGGCCGACGCCGGTCTCAAGAACGATCAGCGTCGCGCCGATCGCCTGCGCATGTCGCTTGAGCGCCAACAGAATCTCGCGCCCGACTCCCTGGCCGCGATACTGCGGCCGTACGTATATGCGCTTGATTTCGGCAGAGCCGTCCTTCAGCCGCCGCACGGCGCCACACCCCGCCGCAGCGTCTCCGCACCGCGCCACAAAGAATGCGACTTCCGGCGCACACAGGGCCTCAACGTCGAGCAGATAGTTGCGATCCGGCGGATAGAGGCGGTTGAGATACCGGTCGAGTTCAGCGATGAGCTCACGGGCCACGTGCACCCGCGGGGATGCCATTTGGATCGCGATATTGACGCGCCGCGCCCTCACCTTGTTCGCGCGTCGCGCTATTCGGCTGCTTCCATCTTGAGCTCGCGCATCTTACGCGTGAGCGTGTTGCGGCCCCAGCCCAGCAGCTTCGCCGCATCCTGCCGCCGGCCGCCAGCGCGCGCGAGTGCGGTACGAATCAGCGTGCGTTCGAACTCCGGCAATGCCTCGTCGAGCAGCCGCCGCGATCCGAGCTCGAGCTCGCGTTGCGCCCAGTGAGCCAGCATCTGCGTCCAGTCGCTGCCCGCGGCCGCCTCTGCCGTGGCTCCGCCAAGATCGGCAGGAATGTCTGCCGTCTTGATCTCGCGCCCCGCCGCCAGAACTGTGAGTCGGCGGCACGCATTGACCAGCTGTCGCACGTTGCCTGGCCAGTCGCAAGCTACAAGGAGCTGCTCGGCCGAAGGAGTGAGCGACTTGGGTTCGACCCCTAGCTCGCGTGCTGCGACGGCGAGATAGTGGCGCAGAAGTTCCGGGATGTCCTCGCGCCGTGCGCGCAGTGGCGGAATTTCGATCCGGATCACGTTCAGCCGGTGCAGCAGATCCTCCCGAAACGCCCCGCTCGTCACGCGCGCCTCCAGGTCCTGATGCGTGGCCGCGATCACCCGAACATCGACCTTGATCGGCGTCTGCCCGCCGACGCGATAGAACTCGCCCTCGGCCAATACCCGCAGCAATCGCGTCTGCAGCGCCGGCGACATGTCGCCGATTTCGTCGAGAAAGAGCGAGCCTCCATCCGCCTGCTCGAACCGGCCACGACGCAGACTGTCGGCGCCGGTGAACGCGCCCTTCTCGTGCCCGAAGAGTTCCGACTCGAGCAGATCGGCGGAGAAAGCCGACGTATTGAGCGCGATGAAGGGCTTCTCGGCACGCGGGCTGTGTCGATGCAATGCACGCGCCACGAGTTCCTTTCCCGTTCCAGACTCGCCCGTGATCAAGACCGTCATGCTCGAGCGCGACAGACGCCCGATGGCGCGAAACACCTGCTGCATCGCCGGTGCCTGGCCGAGGATTTCCGGAATGATCCTGGATTCGACGTCGGCTTCGCCGGCGGCGTGAGTCTGCGTGGCCGCGCGGCGCACGAGGTCGAGGGCATGATCGATATCGAATGGCTTCGGCAGATACTCGAATGCGCCGCCGTGATAGGCCGCCACGGCGCTGTCCAGGTCTGAATGCGCCGTCATGACGATCACCGGCAGCTTGGGTCGCGAATCGCGGATCTCCTTGAGCAGCTCGATGCCACTGACTCCGGGCATGCGGATATCCGTGACCAGCACGTCGGGCGCTTCGGCGCGCAACGCTTCGAGCGCCACGTTCGCCTGCTCGAACGTGCGCGACGTCATCCCGCTCTGCTTGAACGCACGCTCGAGCACCCAGCGGATCGAGGCATCGTCGTCGACGAGCCAGACATTCAGGGGCTTAGCCGCCATCGCCGTTCTCGATGGGCAGCAGGATCATGAACTGCGTCCGGCCCGGCTGGCTCTCGAACTCGATCAGTCCGCCGTGGCGGGTCACCAGGTCCTGCGCCACGGCAAGCCCCAGGCCGGTGCCGTCCTGGCGCCCGGTGACGAGCGGATAGAACAGCGTGTCACGGATCTCCGCGGGCACCCCCGGCCCATCGTCCTCGAACTGGATGGAGGCCACGAGGCGGTGGCGTGCCGAACCGATGTTCTGGTTGGTGAGCGCGCGCGTGCGCAGCACGATGTGTCCGCGCGTGCCGACCGCCTGTAACGCGTTGCGGCCGAGATTGAGCATCGCCTGGATGATCTGGTGCCGGTCGAGCGCGGCACCCGGCAGGCTCGGGTCATAGTCGCGCTCGATCAGGACGCTCGCCGGCCCCTCGCTGCGCAGCAGGTGATACACGTGTTCGCAGAGCTCGTGCACGTTCAGGGGCTCCCGGCGCGGCGGCCGCCCGGGCCCGAGCATCGAATCGACGAGCGCGGCCAGCCGATCCGCCTCGCCGATGATGACCTCGGTGTATTCGCGCATCGCCTCACCCTTCAGCTGGCGCTCGAGCAATTGCGCCGCGCCGCGCAGGCCACCCAGCGGATTCTTGATCTCGTGTGCGAGCTGCCGAATCATCAGACGGCTGCCGCCGAGTTGCACCAGCAGCGCCGTTTCGCGACTGATGCGTTGCCGCTGCGTGGCATCGCTCATTTCGACCACGAGTCGCCGCGCCGGCCGCACCTCGTCGAAGGGTGTGACACTGACATCCGCCACACGCTCGCCGCCATCACCGATGAACGGATGCAGAACGACTTCGCGCTGCGCGCATGCTTCCGCGTTGTCGAGCGCACGCTGCAGAACATCCCACAGCTCCGGCGGCGCGCCGATCAGCTCGGACAGATGACGTCCGCGCGCCTGGTTCACGCTTACGCCCAAGAGGTTCTGCGCCGCCGAGTTGGCCTCGAGCACGCGCAGCTCGTGATCGAGCACCAGCACGCCGGTGTTCAATGCGTCGAGGATTTCCTGCGCATCGGCAAACTCGGGCGTCCGAAAACGGCTGGGCACGGTGGCCATGCCGATTACCGCGGACCGCCGCCTGCGGGCGGCGATCGGGACAGGATCAACGCGGCGTGGGTCGCGGCGCGCGGTTGGGCTGGAGCAGCGAGGGTTGCCGCAGATGAAACGTGACGGTCTGGCTGCTGATGACCGGCTTGCCGCTGAGATCGGTGACGACGGCACTCACAGTGTGGGTGCCGCGAACGACATCCGTCAGCTCGAAGCTTTCGGCATTGTCCGGCTGGCCATCGACACGCTTGCCGTCCAGGTACAGCCAGATCGCGTGATCTTCCTGCAACTCGGGTTCGAGTCGCAACCGCACCGGCACCGTGTTGCCGGTGTTGACGAAGACTTCGTCGTTCGACGGTTTCCACAGATCGAGCTTGTCGTATTGCACGGCCGCGGTCGCCTGCGGAGCGCGCACGGTTGCGCGGGCTCCCGGAGTTGAAGGCGCCGCCGCTTCGAACGACTGCGCCGGTTGCAGTTCGACGACCTGCGCCCCCGGCTCGGGCCGGTCGGAATAGTGGGTCACGCCGTTGCGATCCACCCACTTGTACGTCGTAGCCGACGCTGCGGCAGCGAGCAGAATACCCACCACAGTCAGTACAGTTCGCATGGGCTGAGAGCATAGCCCTATCTTCCATGGCAGACAAAAGCGCGACCGGTAAAGCGGTGACGGTGATCACAGCATCACCGTCAGCGGCCGCCGTCGGTTTCCGAGGCGATATGACACTTCAGACGCTGTAGTAGAGCTCCATTTCGACCGGATGCGTTGTCATGCGGACGCGCGTCACTTCCTGCATCTTGAGCGCGGTGTAGGCGTCGATCACATCGTCGGTGAAGACGCCGCCCGCCTTGAGGAAAGCGCGGTCCTTGTCGAGGCATTCGAGCGCCTGCTCCAGCGAATAGCACACCTCGGGAATATGCTTCGCCTCCTCCGGCTCCAGATCGTAGAGATCCTTGTCGAGGGCCTCGCCCGGGTGCATCTTGTTGAGGATGCCGTCGAGACCCGCCATCAGCATCGCCGCAAATGCGAGGTATGGATTCGCGATCGAGTCCGGGAAACGCACTTCGATGCGACGGCCCTTCGGATTCGGCACCCAGGGAATGCGGATCGACGCGGAACGATTGCGCGCCGAATACGCCAGCATCACCGGCGCTTCGAAACCCGGTACCAGACGCTTGTAGCTGTTGGTGCCTGGATTGGTGAAGGCATTGAGCGCCTTGGCGTGCTTGATGATGCCGCCGATGTAGTAGAGCGCGATGTCGGACAGGCCGCCGTACTTCTCACCGGCGAAGATGTTCTTGCCACCCTTAACCAGCGACTGGTGCACGTGCATGCCATTGCCGTTGTCACCCACGATCGGCTTTGGCATGAAGGTCAGCGTCTTGCCGTAACCCGCCGCGACGTTTTGGAGCCCGTACTTCAGGATCTGCACCTCGTCCGCTTTCTTGGTCAACGTATTGGCGGCAACGTTGATCTCGCCTTGCCCGGCGGTTGCGACCTCGTGGTGATGCACTTCGACCAGGAGCCCGAGCTCCTCGAGTGCCATACACATTGCCGAGCGAATATCCTGTTGCGAGTCGACCGGGGGCACGGGGAAGTAGCCGCCCTTGACGCCCGGTCGGTGTCCCTTGTTGCCGTCGTCGTAGGCGCGCCCGGAACTCCATGCCGCTTCGACCGAATCGATCTCGTAGAAACAGCCGCTCAGGCCCGAACCCATGCGCACGCTGTCGAAGATAAAGAACTCGTTCTCGGGTCCGAACAGTACGGTATCGGCGATGCCGGTGGACTTGAGGTACGCCTCGGCACGTTTAGCAAGCGAGCGCGGATCGCGCTCGTAGCCCTGCATCGTCATCGGCTCGACGACATCACATCGCAGGAGCAGTGTCGTCTCTTCGAAAAACGGGTCGATGACCGCTGTGTCGGGATCGGGCATCAGGATCATGTCGGACTCGTTGATGCCTTTCCAGCCAGCTATCGAGGAGCCGTCGAACATCTTGCCGTCGGTGAAAAAATCTTCGTTGACGATGCGTGCGGGCACGCTCACGTGCTGCTCCTTGCCGCGCGTGTCGGTGAAGCGCAGATCAGCAAACTTCACTTTTTTTTCCTTGATCAGGCTGAGTACATCGGCGGGGGTCATAAGCTCGAACTCCTCGGGGTAGTCAAAATGGTTGCGATCGCGGCCGGCGTCGCCGCCGGCTCGATTCCGTCAGTGAGGCCTCGGCTGTTGCAGGTCCTATGCCAGCAGAAAGGGCGTCGTTGGATCAGGGGGTTGCAGGTGTTTCTGAAGTCTGTTGACCCATCGTGCGCTCCATTGTAGGGCAGCTTCTCAGTCATCTTGCACGCATTTGGGGCTCGAACCGGAAGGATTTTGCCATGTCGTGCCGTGCGCACCACTGTGGAGCAACCGTCATCGCTGCCCCTTTGCGGTGGCAGACGGGGTACGAGCCGCTATACTCGCGGCCTTTTGGATCAATGACCTGCCTGACCCCGGCGCCAGCTAATCATCATGCCGACCGTTAACCCGTCCGGTTCCCCGCAAAGCCTGCAGGAGCTGATTTTTGCATTGCAGCGGTACTGGTCGGGCCAAGGGTGCGTGATCCTCCAGCCCTACGACATGGAGATGGGTGCAGGGACTTTTCATACCGGGACATTCCTGCGGTCTATCGGTCCGGAGCCGTGGCGTGCCGCGTACGTCCAACCGAGTCGCCGGCCGAGCGATGGGCGCTACGGCGAGAATCCATTCCGTCTCCAGCACTACTACCAGTTCCAGGTCGTAATCAAACCGTCTCCGCGCGACATCCTCGACCGCTATCTCGGTTCGTTGTGCGCGCTGGGAATCGATCCGCTCGTTCACGACATCCGCTTCGTCGAGGACAACTGGGAATCGCCGACGCTCGGCGCCTGGGGCCTCGGCTGGGAAGTGTGGTTGAACGGCATGGAGGTCACACAGTTCACCTACTTCCAGCAGGCCGGTGGGCTCGATTGCAAGCCGGTGATGGGTGAGATCACTTACGGACTCGAGCGCCTCGCGATGTACCTGCAGGGCGTGGAGAGCATCTTCGACATCGTATGGACCGAAGGACCGCTCGGCCGGGTCACTTACGGCGACGTCTTTCACCAGAACGAAGTCGAGCAGTCGGCGTACAACTTCGAGTACGCCGATATCGGGTGGCTCAACCAGCAATTCGATGCGCACGAGCGCGCCTGCACCGCGCTGCTCGAGGCCAAGCTGCCGCTACCGGCGTACGAACAAGTGCTAAAGGCGTCGCACACCTTCAATCTGCTCGATGCGCGGCGCGCCATTTCGGTGACCGAAAGACAGCGTTACATCCTGCGCGTCCGCACACTCGCCCGCGGGGTCGCCGGGGCCTATTACGCCAGCCGCGCCGCCCTCGGGTTCCCCATGCTGAAGGATTCGGCGTCCGGGGACGCCGCGGCATGAGCCGACACGACTTCCTGGTCGAGATCGGCACCGAGGAGCTGCCGCCCCGCGCGCTCAAGGATCTCGCCGCCGCCTTCGCCGAAAACGTCGCCAAGGGTCTTGATGAGGCGCACCTGCGTCACGGCAAGGTGCAGCGATTTGCCAGTCCACGGCGTCTTGCGGTGCTCGTCAAGGGATTGTGGGAACAACAACCCGAGCAGGAGTTCAAGCGCCGTGGTCCACCCATCTCCGCGGCATTCGACGCGGCAGGCGCGCCGACACGCGCCGCGCTGGCATTCGCGGAATCGTGCGGCACCGACGTTTCCTCGCTAAGCCGCGTGAGTGACGCCAAAGGCGAGGCTCTTTTCTATAGCGCGCGCCTTCCGGGCGCACTCGCGCGTGACCTGTTGCCGGGAATCGTGCAAGCCGCACTCGACGCCCTGCCGATCCCTAAGCGCATGCGCTGGGGCAGCGGCAACGCGCAGTTCGTGCGCCCGGTGCAGTGGGTGTTGCTGCTCTTCGGCAAGGAGGCGCTCGATGCGCGCATCATCGACACACAGAGCGGCCACGTGACTTTCGGGCATCGATTCCATGCGCCAAAGCCGCTGCGCATCGCGACGCCAGGTGCCTATGTCGCGACACTTCGTGAACGCGGCTACGTGCTCGCCGATTTCGAGGAACGACGTGAGAAGATCCGCGGGGGTGTCGTCGAACTGGCGCAATCGCTTGGTGGGGCGCCCGTCATGAGCGAGGACCTGCTCGACGAAGTCACGGCGCTGGTGGAATGGCCGGTGCCACTCGCCGGGGCATTCGAGCGGCGCTTTCTCGAACTGCCACGCGAAGTGCTGATCGCGACCCTGCAGGAGCATCAGCGCTACTTCCCCATCGCGGACGCCAACGGGCAACTGTTGCCCGCATTCATCGCGGTCGCCAATCTCGAGAGCCGGGATCCTGCCCAGGTCCGCGCGGGCAATGAACGCGTGGTGCGCCCGCGCTTGAGCGACGCGGCGTTCTTCTACGAGACCGATCGCAAGCAGCCCCTTGCTCAACGCCGTGACGAGCTCGCCAAGGTCATGTTTCAAAGCCGCCTGGGCACGCTCGCCGACAAGACGCAACGCATTCGTACGCTGGCGAGCGAGATCGCGGCGCAGCTGGGGGCGGACACTGCGCAGGCCGATCGCGCCGCCGAGCTCTGCAAGTGCGACCTGCTCACCGCGATGGTCGGTGAGTTTCCCGAACTGCAAGGCACGATGGGTGGCTACTATGCGCAGCACGATGGCGAGCCGGCCGCGGTTGCGCAGGCCATCGCCGAGCAATACCTGCCCCGCTTTGCGGGCGATGAGCTGCCCGCAAGCCCACTCGGAATCTCGCTCGCGATTGCGGACAAGCTCGATACGATCACGGGAATTTTCGCCATCGATCAGAAGCCCACGGGTGCGCGCGACCCGTTCGGCGTGCGGCGTGCGGCGCTGGGTGTCGTCCGCATCATCATCGAGAAGCGCCTGGAGCTCGACCTGCGCGCGCTGATCCGGCGTGCCGCCGAGTTGCTTGCGGAGCGCACGGCGAGTGCCGCGACGCCGGCTGTGGCGGTGTCCGAACAGATTTACGACTACATCATGGAACGGCTTCGGGTCTACTACCTCGACGGCGCGGGTGGCGTAGCCATTTCGACCGAGATGTTCGACGCGGTGCTGAGCAACCGGCCAGCCTCACCGCTCGACTTCGATGCCCGGCTCAAGGCCGTCGAGAGCTTCCTCAAGCTCGATGCCGCCCAAAGCCTCGCCGCAGCCAACAAGCGCATCGCGAATATCCTGCGCAAGGCCGATCGCGCAACGACAACGGCGGTGCGTCCGGAACTGTTTCAAGCCGAGGCCGAGCGCCGCCTGTATGGCGCACTCGAACAACTCCGACCCGAAGTCGAGCCGTTGCTCGCGCAACGCAACTACGCGCAGGCGCTCGAACGGCTCGCCGAACTGCGCGAACCGGTGGATGCCTTTTTCGACTCCGTGATGGTCATGGACGAGAATGTCGACCTGCGCAACAACCGGCTCGGCCTGCTCGCCGCCCTCAGACAGTTGTTCCTGCACACCGCGGATCTGTCACGCCTGCCCGGCTGATATGCGGTTCCTGGCGTCGCTCTTCTTCACGACTTACCTGTTCGTCTCCACGGGCGTGTTTGCGGCCGCAGTAGTCTTGAGCGGCATATTTCCCTATCCCGTGCGTCATGCCGTCGCCACGAGCTGGGCGAGATGCGCCCTGTGGCTGCTTAAGACCGTGTGCCGACTCGACTACATCGTCGAGGGACGCGAAAACATCCCGCCGGGCAACCACATCTCGATGTGGAAGCATTCCTCGTCCTGGGAAGCAATGGCGCAGATGGTGGTCTTCCCACCGCAGGCCTGGGTGCTAAAACACGAGCTGACCTGGATTCCGATTCTCGGCTGGGCGATCCATCTCATGCGCCCGATCGCCATCGACCGGGGCAGTGGTCACGTCGCCGTCAATCAGGTTCTGGAACAGGGAAAACAGCGCCTCGCTGCGGGGATGTGGGTCCTCGTTTTCCCCGAAGGAACGCGCATGGCGCCGGGCACGACGCGCAAGTACGGTATCGGCGGCGCGTTGCTCGCGACGCAGACCGGGAAACTCGTGGTGCCGGTGGCGCACAACGCTGGCCGCTACTGGCCGCGGCGCGGACTCATCAAGAAACCGGGCACGATTCGCGTCGTCATCGGCAAGCCCTTCGACCCGGCGGGCCTCGAGCCTCGCGAACTCAACGAACGCGTTCAGGATTGGATCGAATCGACGGTCGCGCGTCTCGAGCGCGAATGATCCGCGCCCGCAGTTCGCTCACACGTCGAGATTGGCGACGGCAAGCGCGTTCTTCTCGATGAACTCGCGGCGCGGCTCGACCTGATCGCCCATCAGCGTGGTGAAGATGTCGTCCGCGGCGACGGCATCTTCGATCTTTACCTGCAACAGGCGGCGCGTCTCCGGGTTGATCGTGGTTTCCCAGAGTTGCTCCGGATTCATTTCACCGAGGCCTTTGTAGCGCTGGATCGACTGGCCCTTCTTCGCCTGCTCTAGCAGCCACGACATCGCTTCCTTGAAGCTCGCGATCTCGTGGCTCTCTCCGCCCTTGGTCACGTAAGCGCCACTGCCGATCATGTCGGCGAGCGTCCGGCCGAGCTCGGCGATGCGGCGGTATTCGGCGGACTCGAAGAATTCGCGCTGAATGTGTTTCACCGCCGTGACACCATGTTCGGTGCGCTGGACATCGATGCGGCGGGGCGTGCCGTCGCTGCCGGCGTGCAGCGAGACCTTGAAGCTGCGCGCGGCATCGTCGAGCGCATCGAGGCGTACATCGAGCTTGCGACACCAGTCCTTGAGCGCATCACCGCTGTCGAACGCCGTCGCCGCGAGCTCCGGCAGATAGATCATCTGCTCCAGAACGCGCTCGTCGTAGCGACGCGCCCAGCGCTTGATGATGGCCTGCACTTCCATGTAGCGACGCGCGAGCGCCTCGAGACCGACCCCGGCGAGGGCAGGCGCACCGGCGTTGACGTGCAACGCGGCATCGTCCAGGGCGGCATTGAGCAACAGCGAACCGAGCTCAGTTTCGTCCTTGACGTAGTGCTCCTGTTTGCCCTTCTTGACCTTAAAAAGTGGGGGCTGTGCGATGTAAATGTGACCCCGCTCGATGAGGAGTGGCATCTGGCGATAGAAGAAGGTCAAGAGAAGGGTGCGAATGTGGGAGCCATCGACATCCGCATCCGTCATGATGATGATGCGGTGATATCGAAGTTTCTCGATCTCGAAGTCATCTCGCCCGATCCCGCAGCCAAGTGCTGTGATCAGGGTGCCAACTTCCGCGGATGACAGCATCTTGTCGAAGCGCGCCTTCTCGACATTCAGGATCTTGCCCTTGAGCGGCAGGATCGCCTGAGTGCGCCGATCGCGGCCCTGCTTGGCCGAACCACCGGCTGAATCACCCTCGACCAGGAACATCTCCGACAGCGCGGGATCCTTTTCCTGGCAGTCGGCAAGCTTGCCGGGCAGGCCCGCGAAATCGAGCGCGCCCTTGCGGCGGGTCATCTCGCGCGCCTTGCGTGCGGCTTCGCGCGCGCGCGCCGCTTCGATGATCTTGGCCACGATCGCGCGCGCGTCCTGCGGGTGCTCGAGCAGATACTCCTCGAGTCGCGCGCTCACGGCGGACTCGACGATTGCCTTCACCTCGGAAGAGACCAGCTTGTCTTTCGTCTGCGACGAGAATTTCGGATCGGGCATTTTTAGCGAGAGGATCGCCGTCATCCCTTCGCGCGCATCGTCGCCGGTGGTCGGGATCTTTTCCTTCTTCGCGAAGGCTTCTTTCTCGATGTAGTTGTTGAGCGTGCGCGTCAGCGCGCTGCGAAAGCCGGCGAGGTGCGTACCACCGTCTTTCTGCGGAATATTGTTGGTGTAGCAGAACATGCTCTCCTGGTAGGAGTCGTTCCACTGCATTGCGACTTCCACTACCGTGCCGTTCTGCTCGGTGCGAAACGCGAAAATCGTGTCGTGAATCGGCGTGCGGCTGCGGTTCAGATATTTCACGAACGCCTGGATACCGCCCTGGTATTCGAACACATCGCTTTTTTCCTCGCGCTCGTCGACGAGCTCAATGCGCACGCCGGAGTTGAGGAACGAGAGCTCGCGCAGACGCTTGGCTAGCAGCTCGTAGATGAACTCGATGTTGGTAAAAATCGTCGAGCTCGGCTTGAAGCGGATGATTGTCCCGCGCTCGCCGGTCTCACCACACACGCCGAGCGGCGCCATCGGTTCACCCAGCCGGTACTCCTGGTGATACTCCTTGCCGTCTCGGCGGACGGTCAGTACCAGGTATTCGGAGAGCGCGTTGACCACCGAAACGCCGACGCCATGCAGGCCGCCGGACACCTTGTAGGAGCTGTCGTCGAACTTCCCGCCCGAATGCAAAACGGTCATGATGACTTCGGCGGCGGATCGACCCTCCTCCGGGTGGATATCTACCGGGATTCCGCGCCCATTGTCGGCGACTGTGACGCTTTCGTCGGCGTGTATGGTGACAACTATCCGGTTGCAGTAGCCCGCCAGCGCCTCGTCGATGGAGTTGTCGACGACCTCGAAAACCATGTGGTGTAGGCCGGTCCCATCGTCGGTATCGCCGATGTACATGCCGGGGCGCTTCCGCACCGCATCAAGCCCCTTTAAGACTTTGATTTTGCTGGAATCGTAGACGTCGCGTTCAGCCATGAATGCCTCGAATTTGAAGCCCGGGATTATACATCTCGGCGACACCTCCTTGTTCCACGTGGAACCTCCGGCCGGGCTTGCCGAGCGCGATGAAGTCAGGTTGCGGGGATGTCACGACAAGCTGTGCCTGCAGGCCGGCGACGGCATCGACCAGACGCCTGAGATGATCGCCGTCGAGTTCTGCCGCCGGGTCATCGAGCAGCAGCGTCGGGACCAGGTCCCGCTCGTTTCGATGAACCTCGACCTGCCCGAGGATCAGCGCCGCGGCCAATAGCTTTTGTTGACCTCTCGATACTGTTTCCTTTGCGGGGCGGCCGCTGATTCGGATCTGGAGGTCGGCGCGATGCGGTCCCGCGGTCGTCGTGCGTCGCGCGCGATCAATGGGACGCCGGCCCGCCAGCATGACCACAAGGTCGGTATCGCTCGGCCAACCTTGGGAATACTCGATCGTCACGTCGATGCCAAGAAGCCTTTGGGCCATTGATTCGAGGTTCGGCCGAATACGGCTCAAATAATGGCCCCGTGCCTCGGCGACCTCGATTCCGGCGCTGGAGAACTCTCGATCCCACGCATCGAGCTCGGCCTCGTCCACTGCTTTTCGCAAGGCGGCATTCCGCTGCCGAAGCGCGCGGTGGAAGCGCTGCCACTGCACGAGGAAACCCTGTTCCACGTGGAACACTCCCCAGTCCAGGAAGCGTCGCCGCCGGATGGGCCCTTCCTCAATTAGCTTGTGGATGCCGGGATCGATCGCCTGAACCGGGAAGCACCGGCTCAATTCCGCGAGCGACTCAACCGGCTCGCCGCCGATCCGGGCACGCGTTTCTCCCCGATCGTTCTCGATACCCATGGTCAGCGAATGCGCGCCATTGCGGATTGTCCCAACCACACGCAGGGTGCCGCCTCCGTGGCGAATCGCCGTCTCCAGCCGCGCCGAGCGAAATGAACGCCCGCGCCCGAGCACGAAGAGGGCTTCGAGGAGGCTCGTCTTGCCCGAGCCATTCGGCCCGACGATTAGTGTGATCTCGGGGTCAAGTTCGAGCTCAGCCAGCTCGATGCAGCGGAACTGCTCGATGCGAACGGACCCCAGGGCCATTCGCTAAAAGCCTGTCGAAGGCGTTTGGGTCTCACTCACAGGCGCATCGGCATGACGACGTATTTACACGTGGTGACACCGGGCGCGTGAATGAGGCAGCTGCTGTTCGCGTCAGTCAGACCGAGCTCTACTTCGGTGCCCTCGACGGCAGCCAAGGCATCGAGCAGATAGTTGACGTTGAAGCCGACGTCGAGCTCCTCGCCCTTGTAACTCACTTCGATCTCTTCCTCGGCTTCTTCCTGTTCCGGGTTGTGTGCCTGAAGGGTGATTGCATTCGACTTCACCGTTAGGCGGATACCGCGATATTTCTCGTTCGACAGGATCGCGGTTCGTTGGAGGGCATGCCGGAATACCTCGCGATCGGCCTTAAGGCTATGTGCCGGGGAGGCGGGGATGACGCGGCTGTACTCCGGGAAACGTCCGTCAATGAGCTTCGAAGTGAAGCGAATGTCGCCGATCTGGGCGCGAACGTGGTTGGTACCAATCGAGAGCTCAACATTTCCGTCGCTGCCGAGGATTCGCTGCAGCTCAAGGACGCCCTTGCGCGGAACGATCACCTGTTGAGCAGCCTTCGCCTTGGTCTCAAGAGTGAGCTCACAGAGGGCGAGGCGGTGCCCGTCAGTCGCGACTGCACGCAGCGTCGCTCCCTCCGTCTCGAGCAGCATGCCGTTCAAGTAGTAACGCACATCCTGCTGTGCCATGGAGAAGTGGGTCTGGTCGAGCAATCGACGCAGCTCTGCTTGCGCGATCGTCAGTGCCTGTAGCGCATGAATCTCCTCGACCGTTGGAAACTCTGCGGCCGGCAGACTCGACAGCGTGAAACGGCTTCGACCTGCACGAATGGTGACCTTCTCGCCATCGACCGACATCGTCACCGAGACCTTTTCCGGTAGCGCGCGGCAGATATCGAGGAGCTTTCTTCCGGGAACGGTGATTTCTCCCGGCTGCTGTACGTTCACCTCGGTGCTTGCCACGAGCTCCACCTCGAGATCCGTTGCTGTGACCGACAGCCGACCTGGGCGTGCGGTCAACAAAACGTTGGCGAGGATGGGCATTGTCTGCCGCCGCTCGACTACACCGATCACGGCCTGGAGCGGTTGGAGGATTGTTTCGCGTTCGGCGCTGAGCTTCATCGCTTCTCCTGAATCTTTATCTATCTTGATCTTGTTGTAATTACTATTAGAGCCGCCTGAAACGCGGTGTAACTCTGATTTAGCCTTATCTATCAATAATTTGAGAACAGCTCAGTCTGTTGACTCCTACTCGATTCAAACACTGCAAGCTGTGGTTCAACTGTGGGTAACTTTATCCACAGTTTCGTCCACAGGGAATCCACAGTCAGCCCGTCAGGGTTCTCAACAGGTTCGAGTAGTCCTCGCCCATACGTGTCTGCGACTCGCGCAGATCCTTGATGCGTTTGCAGGCGTGCAGCACGGTCGTGTGATCACGACCGCCAAAGGCATCGCCGATTTCCGGGAGGCTGTGAGTGGTGAGTTCCTTCGCCAGTGCCATGGCGACCTGGCGCGGCCGCGCGATCGAGCGGCTACGCCGCTTTGAAAGCAGATCACCGACTCGGATTTTGTAGTACTCCGCGACCGTCTTCTGAATGTTCTCGACGGTGACAAGCTTGTCCTGTAATGCCAGCAGATCACGCAACGCTTCCTTGGCGAAGTCGACCGTGATCGGCCTCCCGGTGAAATGCGAGTTAGCCACTACGCGACGCAGTGCGCCTTCAAGTTCGCGGACGTTGGAGCGGATGCGTTTGGCGATGAAGAAGGCCACTTCCTCGGGCAACTCGACTCTGGCGGCGCTCGCCTTGCTCATCAGGATCGCCACGCAGGTCTCAAGCTCCGGTGGCTCGATCGCGACTGTGAGCCCCCAACCGAAGCGCGACTTCAGGCGTTCCTCCAGGCCGGCGACTTCCTTGGGGTAGCGATCGCAGGTGAGGATCACCTGCTGCTGGCCTTCGAGCAGCGCGTTGAAGGTGTGAAAGAACTCCTCCTGCGAGCGTTCCTTGCCGGCGAAAAACTGGATGTCGTCGATGAGCAGCGCATCGAGCGTGCGGTACGCGGTCTTGAAGTCGTTGATGGTGTTGTGCTGCAGCGCTTTGACCATGTCGCTCACGAAGCGCTCGGAATGCACATAGGCGACGCGCGCCTCCGGCTTTCTCGCGCGCATCAGGTTGGCGACTGCATGCATCAGGTGGGTCTTGCCAAGACCGACACCGCCGTAAATGAAGAATGGGTTGTAGGCGCGGCCCGGGTTCTCACCGACCTGTTGCGCCGCTGCTTTCGCCAACTGGTTGCTCTTGCCTTCGACGAAGTTGGCGAAGGTGAAGTCCGGATTGAGCCGGCTGCCGATGACGATCGGCTCGGCGCGGCGTGTACGCGCACCGTTGCCTGCCGGCGAAACGACGACCGGAGCGGAGGCGCCAACACGTGAACCGACTTCGAGCTGGATCTGTGGTACGTCAGTGTCGGCAACCGCGCCCATGAGCTCTTCGATCCGCGCGCGCAGGTTCTGGGTCAGCCAGTCCACGACGAAACGATTGGGCGCCAGAAGCTTGAGCACGCCGTTTTCCTCGACGGCCTGCAGCGGCCGCACCCATGTATTGAACTGTTGCTCGGGAATCTCGGACTCGAGCAGTCGCAGACAACGATTCCACAGCGACGCTTCCACGAGCGCGACTCCATGAGTGAGTAGCGAGGTACGGGACGGAAAAGGGGAGCGGAGTCTATAACGGCCAACCCGTGTCCGCCACGGAAGATTCACTGCGCAACGCAGCGTGCGTGTCCCTGACAGCGCCCTTGTATTGACACCCCAAAGGGTGCTGCGTACCCTTGCCGCCTTTCGCGTGCGGCCGGCTGCGCGCAACACGCGCCCTATCATTTTCCGTTCATCGATGAAACGTACTTATCAACCCAGCAAAGTGCGTCGCAAGCGGACCCACGGTTTCCGCGCGCGCATGGCTACCAAGACGGGCCGGCAGGTGTTGAGCCGTCGGCGTGCGAAGGGACGCAAGCGTCTCGCGCCGTAACGCACGCTGCGGAGTTCCGATCGGGTCGTTCACGTTCAGCGCCCCCCAACGCCTCCGCAGCCAGGCGGAGTTCGAACATGTCTACAAAAGCGGGCAGCGTTTTACTCAGCCGCTGTTCCAGGTCACTGCATGTGCCAACGCGCACGGCTTTCCAAGGCTTGGGCTGTCCATCGCGGCGCGCACCGTCGGCAATGCGGTGGCGCGCAATCGGATCCGGCGTCTCGTACGCGACGTCTTTCGTCTCGCGCAACATGACCTGCCAGCGATCGACATCGTCGTCGCGGCGCGCTCGGCAGCACGAACGGCGAGCAGCGCCGCCCTGCGCAACGATCTCGAGCAGGCACTGAGCACGCTCCGCGAACGATGCGCACGTTCCTCAAAACTCTCATCCACGCGTACCGGTGGCTGATCAGCCCGCTGCTCGGGCCCAATTGTCGCTTCTATCCCAGCTGTTCCGCGTATGCGCTTGAGGCGCTCGAGCGTTTCGGTGCGCTCAAAGGCAGCTGGCTTGCCATCCGTCGCATCGGTCGTTGCCATCCCTGGCACCCGGGCGGCTATGACCCGGTGCCGGGCCATCACCGCGACCTGGGCGTTGAGAGTCTGCCGTATGCCTAATCAACGCCTTCTTCTCTGGGCCGGCCTCGCGCTCGTTCTGTGGCTCAACTATCAGGCCTGGCAGAATGATTACGCGACGCCACCCGCGGCCCAGGCGCCGGCTGCGGCCCCATCGACAGCGGCTGCACCCCCACCACAAACGCTCGACCAGAGCGTCCCCGGATTACCCGCTCCGACCAGCGAAGCGGCCGCGCCGGCGGTGACCGAAACTCCCGTCGTGCCGGCCGTCACACCGGCGGTTGCCAGCGACATTCGGGTGGTGACCGACGTGCTCGACCTGCGCATCGGGACACAGGGTGGAGAGTTAAAACGCGCCGATCTGCTCGCCTACCCGAAGGACAAGCGCCATCCCGAGGTCGTCGTGCGCCTGTTCAACGACGACCCGGCTCACCCTTTCCTTTTTCAGTCGGGATTGACGAGCGGCACGCCCGGCGCGCAACCCGATCACCTGGCGACGTTTACCGCTGCCCGGACCGACTTCCGGCTGGCCGACGGCGCCGATGAGCTCAAGGTACCGGTCACGTGGACGGACGGTCAGGGCATCACGGTCACCAAGACCTACACATTCACGCGCGGTCGTTACGCGGTGCGGATCGACTACGAAATCGAGAACAAGAGTCCCAGGGACTGGCAGGCCGCTTCGTACCTGCAGTTCCTGCGGCAGCAGCCGCACGTCGAGCGGTCGATGTTCGACGTCGAGAGCTACGCGTTCATGGGCCCGGCGATCTACGACGGCACCAGCTACCGCAAGCTCGATATCGAAGACGAAGAGGACCGGGTCTTTGCCGGGAGCATAAAGGACGGCTGGTTTGCCGCCATGCAGCACCACTTTGTTGCCGCCACGGTTCCGGCTGCTCAGCAGACCTACCAGTACCGGTTGCGCGTCGATCATGGCCAGTACCTGCTGGGCGCGGTGGGTCCCTCACAGGTGGTGCCCGCCGGTGCCCGTCGCACACTGACCGAGACCGTCTTTGTCGGGCCCAAGTTGCAGGCACAACTGGAGACCACCGGCCCGCGGCTCGAGCTCGTCGCCGATTACGGCAAGCTCACGATCATCTCCAAGCCGCTCTTTCTGGTGCTGAAGTGGGTGCATGGCCTGGTCGGCAACTGGGGCTGGGCGATCGTGCTCGTGACCGCGCTCATCAAGCTGATCTTCTATCCCTTGAGCGAGGCGAGCGGGCGCTCGATGGCCAAAATGCGGGCGCTCGCGCCGCGCATCAAGAACATCCAGGAGCGCTACAAGGACGATCGCGAGCAGCTCGGGCGCGCGATGATGGAGCTCTACAAGCGCGAGAAGATCAACCCGCTTGCCGGGTGTCTCCCGATCGTGATCCAGATTCCGTTCTTCCTGGCGTTCTACTGGGTGCTGCTCGAGAGCGTGGAGATGCGCCAGGCGCCCTTCCTGCTGTGGATCAACGACCTGTCGACGCGCGACCCGTTCTTCATCCTGCCGCTGCTCATGGGCGCGGCGATGTTCGGTCAGTACAAGTTGAATCCGGCGCCGCCCGATCCGGTCCAGGCGAAAGTGTTCATGTTCATGCCGATCATCATGACCGCGATGTTCGCCTGGTTCCCCTCGGGCCTGGTGCTTTACTGGCTGACCAACACGGTGCTATCGATCGCGCAGCAGTGGCGCATCAACAAGGTCGTAGAGCAGCAGGCGAAGAAGGCCGCCACGTAGGATGCAATGTCCTCCGCCGACACGATCGTTGCCGCAGCCACGCCGCCGGGACGGGGCGGAATCGGCATCGTACGGATCTCGGGACCACGCGTCGCCGAGATCGCGCGCGACGTCATCGGTGAGTTGCCGTCACCGCGTTTAGCCACTCAACGCGGTTTCCGCGGCCGCAGCGGCGAATTGCTGGATTCGGGTCTCGCACTTTATTTCCCGGCGCCACATTCCTTTACCGGTGAAGACGTTCTCGAACTGCACGGTCACGGTGGGCCGGTAGTCATGGATCTGCTCGTGCAGCGGGCTCTCGAGCTCGGTGCCCGAGCCGCGCGACCCGGCGAATTCAGCGAACGCGCCTTTCTCAACGACAAGCTCGATCTGGCACAAGCCGAAGCGATCGCGGACCTGATCGACAGCGGATCCGCGCAGGCGGCGCACGCCGCGCTGCGCTCGTTGCAGGGTGAGTTCTCGGCGATGGTGCAGGGACTTACCGAGGCGGTGATAGAGTTGCGCACCTATGTCGAAGCCGCGATCGACTTCCCGGAAGAGGAAATCGACTTTCTGGCCGACGCCGATCTCGGTCAGCGGCTCGATCGCGTGATCGCGCACTTCGAGGGGGTCACCTCAGCGGCGAGTCAGGGCCAGATTCTGCGCGACGGCATGACCGTCGTGATCGCCGGTGCGACCAATGCCGGCAAGTCGAGCCTGCTCAACCGGCTCGCGGGCTACGACGCGGCGATCGTCACCGACATTCCCGGCACCACTCGCGACGTGCTGCGCGAGCGCATCGATATCGACGGCATGCCGCTGCACGTGGTCGACACCGCGGGTCTGCGCGAGGTGAGCAACATCGTCGAGGCGGAAGGGATCCGGCGTGCACGGGCCGAGATGACGCGGGCTGATCGCATCCTGTTCGTTGTCGATGGTGCCACCGATCCACAGGCACATGCACTGGAACGCGAGCGCGCACAGCTGCCGGCGGATCTTCCGGTGACACTGGTGCTCAACAAGGCCGATCTCGTCGGGCGTGAACCCGGACTGAATTCAGCCAGCGTGCCGCCACGAATCTGGCTTTCGGCGCTCACCGGAAACGGCATCGATTTGCTGCGCACGCATCTCAAGGAATGCATGGGATTCGGGGCCACGGACGCCGGCACGATTTCAGCGCGGCGACGGCATCTCGACGCGCTGGCGCGCGCGCGCCGCCACGTCAACGCGGGCCGCAAGCAACTCCGCGATCATCGCGCCGGAGAGTTGCTGGCGGAGGAGCTCCGGCAAGCTCATCGCGCTCTCGGCGAGATCACCGGCGAGTTCACCAGCGACGATCTCCTGGGCCGTATCTTTTCGACCTTCTGCATCGGAAAATAGCGACTGGCTTTGCGGAAGGATGGCGACTAGTCTTATGGTTTCATCGCTCAAGATGTTTTCGTTCGTCGACTAAAGATTTAAGGAGTGAGTCATGCACCCATTTATCCGGCGATCCTGCATCCTGGCCCTGCTGCTGTTGCCTGCTGCCGCAGCCTGGGCGGACGACTATGACGACACGATCAAGGTGTTCAAGGAGGCGGGCCAGAGCGGCAAGTTCTTCAAGGACTGCTACGGCTACGCCGTGTTTCCCACCATCGGCAAGGGCGGCATCGGAATCGGCGGCGCGCACGGCAAGGGCCGGGTATACGTCGGCGGCAAGCACGTCGGCGATACGTCGATGACGCAACTCACGGCTGGATTCCAGCTTGGCGGTCAGGCTTTCAGCCAGATGATCTTTTTTGAGGACAAGCGCGCCTTCGACGAGTTCACCGGCGGCAATTTCGAGTTCGGTGCACAAGCTACAGCGGTGGCGATCACGGCTGGCGCATCCGCAGGCACGTCGACGACCGGGACCTCGGCGGGCGCCAGCGGCGGCAAGCACGATGCGGCCACGGTCGGCTCTTATTACAAGGGCATGGCGATATTCACGGTCGCCAAGGGCGGCCTGATGTACGAGGCGACCGTCGGCGGCCAGAAGTTCAGCTACAAGTCACTGTAGCGACGCTATGACCAGAAGCTGCTGGCGGCCAGCACGACGAAAAGACAGTAGAACACGCACATCGCGACGAGCGCGACCCGGCGCCACAGCGGCGGGCGCAGTGCCGGTGGCAGGAGCCGCGTGTTGATGTAGAGCAGATGGAGCGACGCGACGACGAAGATGGCACCGGCAATGTTGGCGCTGATCTGCAGGAGCACGATCGGTTTCGCGAGCCCAAGCGCGATCACGC
>Ga0180104_1000009_pt1 | contig 67468 bp, 48 predicted proteins | sample EasRiv730_16_1Da_FD_121791 | JGI IMG/M metagenome (GOLD analysis project Ga0180104, IMG submission 121791) | Soil microbial communities from meander-bound floodplain in the East River, Colorado, USA - East River metaG ERMLT730_16_1Da | ecosystem: Environmental > Terrestrial > Soil > Floodplain ... | reverse complement strand
TTCGTGACGCTGTTGTCCGTCGAATTGTCGGTGGTTGCGACGTTGAGATCCACGCCTCCGGTGTCGCAGCCCGCGACGCCGATCACGATAACGCTAACGAGGAACAGGTTGCTGAGTCTCATCGACAGGCTCTCCCGACGTTTGTGAAGTAGTTGATCCCGCGCCGCGCATCCGCTCGCCAGCCAGGCGCCTTGCACGCAAATGGCGGTGCTTTTCGCGTTGATGGGCAACGGTAGGCGCATTGCCTTACAGATCGGCTACACGGTCGTGACGGTTGTGTGACGGCAGGCTCATGTGCCGCCGTTGCGGCGCTCGCCGACGGTGTCCTCGGCACGCGCCGCCGCAGATCGTGCCGACAAATACTTCTTGTACAGGTACTGTCGCAGCAGGGTCGCAGGCGCCCTGTCGGGCGCCGTCTCCGGCCCGAGGCCACTCAGCTTGAGCATTGCGTAGCCCTGCTGCCCGTCACCCATCGCGAGCAGAGCGATATCGTCTCCGTCAACGCGTTCCCCGTCGGTGACCCCGTCATTGATGATGTCGTCGAGCCGCGTCGCATCCAGGTCAAAATGCCTGAGCAGCTCGGAGCCGCATTCGACAAACACGGGGATGAGGCGGCTGCCTCGAATCGAGTGGTCCTGGAGCGGCGCCATACGCGCGAGCGCGGTCTTGATCGCGACGCGGATGATGTCCGTGTCGCGCACATTCAATCGCTGCGCGAGCTTCTTGATCTTGCGGATGTCCGCGGTCGCAAGGCGCACGGACACTGCCCGCTTGCGGCTTTCTGTCACGCCAGGGCTCCGATCGTGGGCGGAAGGATTTCAGCGAATTTCTGCGCTCACCGTACTGCGGCAGTGTTGCAGGGTGATTGCAGGTGCGTGTCGACTCGTCGTGTATTCGTCAGCCGAAGGATGCCCTTGAGGCCGCTGCGTCGATCAGCCCGAAACGCGCCCGCCACGCGGTTCGAGGTTGGAGAGAAACTGCCGCGTCGCTCGCGCCCACGTGAAGCTCAGGGCGTACTGACGGCAATCATCTCGATTGAGCTCGAGAGCGCCGGCAACCGCTGTCGCAAGATCCTCGTGCAGGCAACCGGTCACGCCGCGCTTGACCACGTCGATGGGCCCCACCACCGGATATGCCGCCACTGGCACACCACAGGCCATCGCCTCGAGGAGCACCAACCCAAAAGTGTCGGTGCGGCTGGGAAACACGAAGGCATCGGCCGCCGCCAGGTGACTCGCGAGCTCATCGCCGAACTTGTAGCCCGTGAAGACGACGTCGGGGTATCTCTGCCGAAGCTGATCGAGTGCGGGTCCGCCGCCGACGACGTATTTGGTTCCTGGAAGCCTGAGCGACAGGAAGGCGTCCAGATTCTTCTCTACCGCGACACGCCCTACATACATCGTGATGGGTCGCCGGCTCGACAGATAGTCGAGTGTCCGCGGGCGGAACAGATCCACGTCCACGCCCCGACTCCACATGGCGAGTTTGCGGAATCCGTGCGCCTCGAGATCGCGCCGGATGTGCTCGGTCGCCACCATGACGCGTGCTGCAGCACCGTGGAACCGACGCAGGAATGCGTACGACCAGCTCTGAGGGACCGGAAAGCGCGCGCGAATGTATTGTGGGAACTGCGTGTGGTAGGAAGTCGTGAACGGCATTCCCTCATCCAGACACCAGCGTTGCGCAGCCTGGCCCAGCGGACCCTCGGTCGCGATGTGCACCGCGTCGGGCGTGAACTCCTCGAGCGTTCGCGCTAGCCGGCGGCGCGGAAGCAACGCCAGGCGGATCTCCGGATAAGTCGGACATGGAAACGTGCGGAACTCCGTCGGCGCGACGGCGCGCGTCGCGTGCCCGAGCTGCTGCAACCCTTCGAGTGTGCGGGTCAGCGTGGTGACGACGCCGTTGGTCTGTGGCCGCCACGCGTCCGTCACCAAGCAGATTTTCATGCCGCGTGTTCGATTACTGCATGCGGTGCACCCGTGAGTTGAACCATGCGCCGGCGCTGCTCGACCCAGTTCCACAGCGACAGATGGCCGTTCATGTTCTCGACCAGCGAGGTGCAGCTTTCCACCCAGTCGCCGTCGTTGCAGTAAAGCACGCTGTCGATCGAGGCCACTTTCGCGCGGTGGATGTGGCCACAGACGACTCCGTCCATGTCGCGCCGGCGCGCAGCAAACGCCACCGCCTGCTCGAAGTTGCCGATGTACTGGACTGCGTTTTTCACTCTCGACTTCACGTACGCGGCCAGCGACCAGTACGGAAAGCCGAATGCACGGCGCATGAAATTCACGTAGCGATTGAGCCGCAGCAGCAGGTCGTACACCCAGGTGCCGAGGCTCGTCAGCCAGCGGCTGCACTTGACGACGCTGTCGAACTCATCGCCATGAAGCACGAGCAGACGACGCCCGTCCGCGGTTTCATGCACATACTCGCGATGGATCTCGAGATTGCCGAACACCGAACCGGCAAGCTCGCGGAAGACGTCGTCGTGATTCCCGGGGATGTAAATCACGCGCGTGCCACGCTTGGCCTTGCCGAGGATCGCGCGCAGCACGTTGATGTGCTCCTGCGGCCAGAAGAAGCTCCGGCTCATGCTCCTCAGATCGACGATGTCGCCGATCAGGACCAGCGTCTCAACCTCTACCGTTTCCAGGAACTCTTGCAACAGGTCAGCGCGGCAACCCTTGGTACCGAGGTGCACGTCCGAGATGAAAGCACTTCGCAGGTGAATCGCTGGCGCATTGGGCGTGGCACTCATGCGGCTCCTTATATAAGGGATAAGCCCCGCCGCGAGACTGCCCAAGGGGTGTTACAGATTCTTGACGGTGAATAGAAGAATTCTTTACAGCGCAGGCTCTTGCGTAGAAAACCTGATGTGAACAAACAACAGTCGCAAGTGACGTGCGGATTCGACGGGGGCTTTACCGGTCGACTGCTGCGCGCAGCGGCCAGCCCTCACTCTCAGCCAGGCGCCGCCGTGGAAAGTGACACGTGAAGGTGCTTCCCTTGCCCTCCTCGCTTTCGATTTCGAGCCGGCCGCCGTGCCGCTGCAGCGCGTGCTTGACGATCGCGAGCCCAAGGCCCGATCCGCCATGCTGCCGGGCGCGGCCGGGATCGGCTCGGTAAAAGCGCTCCGTGAGACGTGGGATGTGCTCGGCCGCGATGCCGATTCCGGTGTCGCGAACCGCAAGGTGTCCGCCGGCGTCATCCGTCCACCAGCGGATCTCGATCATCCCTTCAGGCGGCGTGTACTTGACCGCATTCGCCACCAGGTTCGAGAACGCCGAATGGATCTCCGCTTCCTCGCCTAGGAGCTTCGCCGTGCTGTCGAGAATCAGCACCACGTCTTTCGGGTGCGACGGCAGGGCCAGCACCTCCCTGCGCAGCAGCGCCAGCATTCCGGCGGCATCGACCAGCCCTTCGCCCGCCTCCTTGTCGCCGGATTCGAGCTTCGAGAGCTCGAGCAGGTCGTGCACGATCGCATTCATGCGTTCCGCCTGGCGGCGCATCTCGCCGATCGGACCGGCCCAGGAGGGATCGAGCGCGCCGTCCTCGCTGAGCGAGTCCAAGTATCCGCTGATGACGGTGAGCGGCGAGCGCAGTTCGTGCGAGGCGTTGGCGACAAAATCCTTGCGCATGGCCTCGAGCTTGGTCTGGCGCGTCACATCGCGCACCAGCATCATCTGCTGGCCGCCGCCATACGGGATCATCTGGATCGACAAATTGAGCTCGCTGCCCACGGGCCAGGTGATGTACACCGGCTCGCTGAAGTCGCCCTGCTCGAGATAGCGGATGAAGTCGGGCGCACGGATGAGGTTGTCGATGCGCAGCCCGATATCCACTTTGCGCCGCAGATCGAGCAGCCGCCCGGCAGTGCGGTTGAACCACATGATCTCGCGGCTGGCGTTCAGAATGATCACCCCGTCGGGCATGGCCGCGGTGGAGCGTCGCAGCTCGCGGAATAGTTGAATCAGGCGTTGCTTGTGGAAACGCTTGCGCCGATGCAGCCGTACGACCTGCGTGACCACGTCGGCCCAAGCGCCGCCCAGGTCAGGCGGCTCGATGAAATTGCGATGGCGCAGCCAGCGGTCGAGGCGAAACAGGTTGATGAGTTGCAGACAGAGATAGCCTGCGAGCACCACGATCACCCACACCAGCGGGCGGCCGAAGATCAGGCCACCGAGCAGCGCCACACCCAGCAGCGCGAGCAGCCGGGCGAGCGCAAATGACCAAGCGGAAGTCATGTGAAACGGTCAGTCAGGATTCTCGAGTCGAGAATCGGTAGCCCGCACCACGAACGGTCTGAATGAACTTGTCGTAACCGAAATCACTCAGCGCCTTACGCAGCCGGCGGATATGCACATCGACGGTGCGCTCCTCGACATAGACATTTCCGCCCCAAACCCGGTCGAGCAACTGATTGCGGCTGTATACGCGCTCCGGGTGCGTCATGAAGAAACTGAGCAGCCGGTACTCGGTCGGTCCCAATGACACCGTCTGGTCGCCAACTGTCACCCGATGGCTCGCGCCATCGAGCACGAGACCCTCGATGGCGACCCGTTCCTCGGTGCCGGTGGGAAGGCTGCGCCGCAAGACCGCATTGATCCGTGCGAGCAGCTCGCGCGACGAGAAGGGCTTGGTCACGTAGTCGTCGGCGCCACCCTCGAGGCCCGAGACCTTATCCTGTTCGTCGGCACGCGCGGTGAGCATGATCACCGGAACCTCGCGAGTTTCCTTGTCTCGCTTGAGCGAGCGCGTGAGTTCCAGGCCGCTCATGTCCGGCAGCATCCAATCGACGAGCAGCAGATCCGGGCGCCGGTCGGCGATGCGCGCCCGAGCCGCCTTGCAGTCTTCGGCCTCGAGCACGTCAAAGCCCGCACGACGCAGGCCGAACGCGATCATCTCGCGAATCGGCTTCTCGTCCTCGACAATGAGGATCTGTTTGCTTTGCATCGCACGCCGCCGCGCCAGAAAATGACGCGCGTATTACAGGACAGAAATATGACATTTCTGTGACATGCGCGCTCAAGTTTGTAATTTCCGTGAGGTCGTTGCCACGGTATCGCGGAGGTAGACGGGCAACGCCTGCTCCGGTGGCACGGCGCGACCCCGGGTGAAATCTCGCGCCGCAAGGCGGGCAACCTCGTGCGCTCGCGGCAGCAACGAACCATCGATCTTGGTTAGCTTCGCGCCCGACGCGTGAAGCCGCGCCGCAAGGTCTGGATGAGCTGTCCATCCGGTCCCGGCGCCAAACCATTCCGTGGCCGTTGACACCTCAACCATGCCTGGCGAGCTGACTCGTTCCGGCGTCGTGGGCTCAACCAGCCCGTCGGGCCGCACTTCAAATGCACCCCAATACACTTCCCCGATGCGTGCATCCATGCACGCCAGGACGTTGCGCGCTCGATGGACGTCGGCCGACCGCTGCGCGAGCGCCGCGAGGTCTGAGATGGGCACGATCAGGCGCTCTGCGCCGAAGGCGAGACCCTGCGCCACGCTGACGGCGATGCGCACACCGGTGAATGCGCCGGGTCCGCGTCCGACGGCGAGACAGTCGAGCTCGCGCAGGGTGACGTTGGCTTCGGACAGCAGCGCATCGATCATCGGCAGGATGAGCTCGGCATGCCCGCGCCGCGGTTCCTCATAACGCCCGATCAACGTATCGCCGAGGAGGAGCGCAGCCGAGCAGGCCTCTGTCGCGGTGTCGAGCGCCAGGATTTTCATGTCGCTCATGGTAACGCCTCACCCGAACAGGTGAGTTAGCCGCGACTCCATCTCCTCTCGATCGACCCCCAATTCCCCACACGCAACGATTCGCATGGTGGGATCCAGCGTTGCCGTCCGCGGGATACGGCATGCGAGTGCAAAAGTAATCAAGAAGGACGGGGAAACGGGGGTCGATCGAGAGGAGATGGAGTCGCAGAAGTTGCTCGCCGGCGTCTTCCTCTTCCGACTCTTCCACAGATCCCCGTCCTTCTTGATTGACCCGGACGAACCGACGACTGATCCCGCGATCGCTGACCGCCGGTACGAGCTAACGGTCGCACGTGTGGGGAGATGTGGAAGAGTCGGAAGAGGAAGACGCCGGCGGTGCTCCTACCGCGATGGTACGTGGCGCTCGATAAACGCGACGGCCTCACGGAGGTTGGTGGTCGCGGGCATCGGCGGCAGGCTGTCGAGGAATACGCGGCCATACACCCGTGTCGCCAGCCGTGGATCGCAAAGCATAACCACGCCATAGTCATTGCTGTCGCGGATCAGGCGGCCGACGCCCTGCTTGAGTGCGAGCACAGCCTGGGGTAGCTGGTACTCGAAGAAAGGGTTGCCACCGCGCCGACGAATGCCCTCGAGGCGGGCGCTCAACACCGGGTCATCAGGCGCAGCGAAAGGCAGCTTGTCGATCACGACCAGCGACAACGCATCACCCTTGACGTCGACTCCCTCCCAGAAGCTGCTGGTCCCGAGCAGCACCGCGTTGCCCAGTTCGCGAAACTCCTTGAGCAGCGCTTCGCGTGGCGCTTCGCCCTGCGTGAACACCGGAAATGGCGGCTGCTCTCCGAGCTTTTCTTTCAGCCAGGCACTCGCCTGCTGAAGCGCCCGATGGCTGGTGAACAACAGGAACGCTCGCCCGCCCGCGGCTTCGAGCAGCGGCAGCGCGGCGTCGACGGTATGTCGGGCATGGTCGGGATCCGCCGGATCGGAGATCGATTCGGGCAGATAGAGCAGCGCCTGCCGCCGGTAGTTGAACGGACTCTCGATCCGCACGGCGCGTGCATCTGCCATCCCGACGCGAGCGGTGAAATGGCTGAAATCCTCGCCGACCGCGAGCGTGGCCGAGGTGAAGATCCAGGCACACGGAGCCGCCGTGATGATCTGCTGCAATCGATCGGCCACCTCGAAGGGCGTGTAACGCAGTGTCCAGCTCTGCGTGGCGACGTCCACCCAGCGGGCGCCCGCTTCGTCGTCGAGCCCTCTCAGTCGAGTGCTCTGCTCGATGAGCTCGGCCGAGCGCCGCGCACAGCTCTCGATCCCGCTCGAGCCATCGAGTTCGCTCAACGTGCTGTGCACCGCGGCCAGACTCGACTCCAGGTCGGCGAGCCGGTCGGCGGCCTCCGCGGAAAGCGTGCGCCAGTCGACGCGGCTCTGACCCCTGGGCAATGCTTTGCGAAACTCGGCTACGAGCGCTTCAAGCGAACTGAGTTCGCCCTGCAATGCTGCGGCGCTGACGCCGGCGGACCGCAGCTCCGCCTCCGTGTCGCGCGCAAAACCGAGCAACTGCCGTGCGCTCAAGCTGGCACCGAAGAATTGCGCCGCTGTCTCAGGCACCTGGTGCGCCTCATCGAGGATCACCGCCTCGGTGCCCGGCAAGAGGTCGCCGAATCCCTCTTCCTTGAGCGCGAGATCGGCGAGGAGCAGGTGGTGATTCACGATCACGATGTCCGCCGCCTGCGCGGCGCGGCGCGCGGCGAATACGTGACAAGGCGTGAACTCCGGGCAATTCGCGCCCAGGCAGTTCTCGCGCGTGGACGTCACCGCTGTCCAGATCGCGTGGCCCTCCGGAACGTGCTTGAGCTCGCTCACGTCGCCGGAAGCCGTGCTGAGTGCCCACCGTTCGATGCGCTCGAGCATGCGCTTGGGTCTCGCCTCGCCCAGCGGCAGTTCGGGTGCCGATCGCGTCAGCTTGAGACGATGCCGGCACAGGTAATTGGCGCGGCCCTTGAGAAGCGCGATCTTCAATGGCCGGCCGAGCGCCGCGCTCACCGCCGGCAGATCGCGGTGGTAGAGCTGGTCCTGCAGCGTTCGCGTGCCCGTAGAGATGATCGCGTGCCGTCCGGACAAGAGCACCGGCACGAGGTAAGCGAACGTCTTACCGGTTCCGGTGCCGGCCTCGATCACCAGTGGTTCGAGCCGGCGCAGGGCATCCGCAACACAGCGCGCCATCTCCATCTGTTCGGCGCGCGGCGCAAAGCCGGGGAGGCTCCGGGCCAGCGGTCCGTCCGCGCCCAGGATGTCGTCGACGTCTCGCAATCAAAGCCTGGACGCGATGTCCTTGAAGGTGTCCTGATCAGCCTTGATGCGGAGTTTAATGAATGGACCCTGGTCCGTGTAGCGGTTGCGCGAGAAGTCTTCGTCATGAAATCCGACAAAATTGTATCCCACGGCGATCCAGACGTTGCGCGCGACCGTGACGCCGAAGTCGACGCCGAACGCGTACTCGTGCACATCGGAGCGCCAGGAGTTGAGCGCGTAGCCCTGCAGCCCGATGTCGTACCGCGAGCCGAGGTCGCGCCGGACATCGGCGCCATACAGGTCGCTGTAACCCGTGTAGCGCTCGCCATCGAGAGTCGTGCGCGTATAGCGGGCGCCGAGTTGCAGTCCGAGCTGCGTGCGGTGATCGGGCTTGAAGTTGGCATTGAGCGATTCCACCAGGCGCCAGGACTCGGCCGTGGCGCTGGCGTCACCCTGGTTCTCGTAGATCAGCTCGAGCCGGTCGAGCATGATCCAGCGGCTATCGACTGGGCGATACGCCCAACCCAGACCGAGGTCGACCTGCCTCGATTCGTTGCCGGCGATCAGGTCGCTGTCCAGAGCGAGTAGCGACAACGAAAGGGCATGCCCGGCGACAGGCTCGCGATAGAAGCCACCGGCAAGCGTGATGCGGTCCTCGAGATCTGAATTGCGGAATTCGGCGCGCGAAGTAAACGTCCAGAGCTCGCTGCGGTACAGCGCACCGGCGAACGCGGCGAGGAAGTCATCGCTCAGGCTGCCGGAAGCCAGCGGCACCTGCGGGCTCAATGGCAGGGCATCCGGACCGGCGATCGTGTGGCTCTGGTCCAGGCCCACATCGAGCGCCCAACGGTCGCTCAGCTGGAATCCCTGCGTAAGCCCGACATTGGCAAATGTGCGCGGACCATACTCGGTCTGTTCCGCATTCAGGCTGCTCACGATCTGCGCGCGATTCCACGGCGACGTGCGCACGCCGACGCGCGTCATGTCGCTCTTGAGGTCGCTGCCTTCACTGTGCTCGTACTCGGCAAACAGCGTGAAGTCGGGTGTCAGTCGCAGGTCGGACCCCACGATCGCGCGGGTGGGGAAGTCGATGCTCGCATCGTTGCCGCCGAGCGCCACGTCAGCGGACGCGCGCAACCGTACCCGCTCGTCGAGAACATCCATGCTGCTCGAGAAGTAGCCCAGGTCCGACCTGCGCTCCTCGCTACCGACCTGATCCGCGACGTGCCTCAAGCCCACACTCACACCGCGGACTTCGTCCTGGTAGCGGACTTCCGCGGCAGCGGCCTCGCGCTCGGCGCCATCCGCCGAATACTCCTGTCGATAGGCTTCACCCTGCACGGCGAACCGGTCCGTCAAAGCAAACCGTCCCTCCGCGCCGACCTTGAGCGTGCCGGTCTCTGTCGAGAGTTGCTGGTCGAGTCCGAAGCCCTGTTCCTGTTTACGCGCGTACACGCGACCGTCGAGTCGCTCCGTCGCATGCGTGAGTTCGGTGAGGTAGGCGTCGGCATTGTCCGGAGTCGACGTGACGTCGGCATGGGAGCGGGCGATCTCCGCGCGGAGCTCGGTCGCGCGACCGAAGCGCACGCGCAGATCCGCGCCGGCCAGGTCGCGATCACCCACCTGCGCGCCCTCGTGGACGATACTCACGCCCAGTTCCGCAGCGTCGCCGGCAAGTCTTGTGGCAATTCGACCGCCCGCGGTCGCGCTTTCGGTCGTCACCTCGCTCGTCTCGTAGTCGACGATGATGAACACCGGGTTGAAGTTCGCGTCGCGGCTCGGCACCGGTTGCTTGAAGAAGATCTCACCCTCGAAATAGTCGATGCTGTAATCGAGGAAGCGCGCGAGCTCGCGGCGTTCCACGATGCGGTCGCTGTGGAACCGGTCGCGCACTTCGAGCCGCACTTTCTCGCTGCCGATGATCAGGGGCGTGCGCGACAGGCGGTACAGACCCGACGTGCCGTCGCCGCGCAGCTCATCCTTGATGAAAGTCTGTTCGCTGCGCGCCGCAAACGCATTCACGCTCAAGCGCTCGCCGGCAAACTCGGCATGCAGGCCGTTCAGGCTGCGGCTATAGCGGCTGAGCTCGGTCACCGTAAGCCCGGTGTCGAAGTCGCCGAACAACGCGTAGAACTGCTCACGTTCGAGCTTGAGATAGATCTTGCGCTGACTTGCGGCCTCGTTCCGCTGTTCGGTGCTGTCGCCGTACAGCGTGTAGTACTGATCCGGCTCGATGACATCCTGGAGTCGACCCGCTTGCGTATCACGGTCGCGCGCCGAGTCGTAGGCGATGGTCAGCAGGAAATCACCGCGAATCCTTCCCTTGGCGAAGAAGGCCACGCGGCCTTCCTCGGTCAGGCCCTCCTCGTGTCCGGCTTCGGTTGCCGCCTCGATGTTGTTGCTCAGCGTGCGATAGGCCGCGGTGCCCTCGGCGATGCCGACCATCACCCAGTCGCGTGCCGCGGGCTTGAGCCACGCGCGGATCTCCTGCTCGCGCCCGTTGGCGAACTTCAGGTGCACGACCACCTGGCCGCTCTGCGCAGTGGGGGCCAACTCGATCAGCGCCACACCGCCCTCTTCCACGCTGTAGGTGGGCTCGCGATTGCCCGTGGCGACGAGCTGGTTCTCCGTCAACGATTCCACTTCGAACCAGGAGCGATGCGGCGGATCGACGCGGAAGGGACCGAGCGTCCCCGGCCGCGCTGGCTTGCCATACGCATCGGTGAGCCTGAGACGAAGCAACGGCCGGGTACGTCCATCGGCAATCAGCTCTGACGATGCGGCTTCAAACTCGGCTTGCGACGGGCCGCCCGCGAAGTGAATCTGGCGAACCAGACGCTCGGCCTCTGTGCCGTCTACGTTGCGGACAATTGCGGATAGTTCGCTTGGACCCTCAGGGATATCCACGCCACGCCAAAGGCTGAGTGCCACCGTCCGCGAGCGATTCTCCGCGGTACCGTAGAAATTGAGCGCGCTCACCGGTGTCCCATTGACCCTGAGATCAACGGCCTGTCCGGGCATGTGGCGCACGGCCACCTTGACGCTGGTGATTGCCGGCGCGAAGTCGGGGCGTGGCAACACCCAATCGATTCCGGGGCCCAGCGATTCAACGTTCGGAACACCCGCGCCAACGGCCTCCGGATCGATCGAGCCGGCGCCCAACCTGCGGCTCGCGGACGGAGCCAGCATGTTCATCACACCGCGGGTGACAATCTCACTCGCCGCAATCGCAGTCGATGTGGAGTCGTGCGCCGCCAGCGTCATCTGCACCGCAGCCGTCCGCTGCGAGGTCTGCGTCGGCGAGTCGAACATCACCAGCGCGCGCGCAATCGTGTCGCCATTCGCGCCAGTGGTGGCGCGCACAGCAAAGTCGATCCGTCGCTTCGAATCCGCTTGTGCTTCGCCCAAACGAAAGCTGACGACCGCATCGGCGACGTCCGGATCGGCCAGCGGCTGGCCATCGATGCGCGCGCTGCCGGGCACGAGATCATGACCCTGCGGGAGCATCACGAGCAGCTTCAGCTTGCCAACGGCGACGCGCTCCACCTCGACTGTCGCGCTCAGTCCGACTGAATCGCCGCCGACATCGGACTGCCGCTCGAGCGTGAGCCTGACGGTACCCTCGGGTGGCTTGCGTGTGCTCAGGTAGAAATCTGCACGCCACAGCGCGCCGCCGCGGACATCCACGAACTGCGAGTACGCGCGACCGGCGTGACGGCTCTCCGCACCACAGCTGCGCGGCTCGAGCACCTCCGGCACGGTATCCGTATCGATCTGAACCACGTGCGCGCCCGCGGCGACATCCTCGAAATGGTAATAGCCGTTCGCATCCGTGACGCTGTAGCGGCCGTCCTCCATGTACACGCGCACGCCCTCGACACCGGCGGCCGCGCCCGGGAGCGCATCGCACTCGCCATCGGCAACCCGGCCCAGGATGAAAGAACTATCGCGATTCAGCGCGTCGCGGAGGCGAATGACGGCACTGGCCGGGTTCGACACGGCATTCCCGGCGCCCGCCGCCGAGGCGCGATTGACGAGTTCCTTGCCCTTAACGCCGACTGTGATCTCCGCGACGTAGCGCACGGTGATGCGTTCACCGGACGCCAGGTCACCGGTATCGAACGTCAGGGTACGGCCATCCGCCGAAATCAGCGGATCCGCCGCGACGCTGAAGCTGCCCGCGTTGCGCGCGAAGCGCACCGAGCCCGGTTCGAATCTGAGCCCGGGCGGCAGGACATCCTCTATGCGAATCGCGGTCGCACTGCCGGTCGGGCTGCTGTTCTCGAGACTCAACGTGTATTGCACGAAATCCCCCGGCGCCGCAATGGTGGCCGTGGTCGATTTCTGCAACGTGAGCTCGGTCCCGGCCGGATCTAGCGGCACGTCGCTGCTCGCGGTCACCGGCGAGTCCACGAGGAACGCGCCGCCGGTGGATCCCGCATTGAGCACGAACGGTGCACCCGGCAATGACTGCAGCGCTGTCGGGTCAGCGGTTGACGGGAACTGATAACCGGGCGGTGCTACTACCCCATAACGATAGCTGCCCGGGATTACGACGACCGGGAACCGGAACGTTCCGGAAGCGAAGTTGTACACCATGCCGCCGGAGTCGGTGACCGCGGAACCCGTGACGATCTCGTTCGGAAAGGTGCTGGTTCCGTCGTCCCCGAGGACATTCGCCGGCTGTCCGGTCATGGCATCGACCAGCCGCACGCGCGCGCCATCGATGGGCTGACCTGTACGCGAGTCAAACACGCGGCCCATGCGATCGATGAGCGCCTGCGCCTGGCTGGTGTCGGTCGCGTCAAGTCGATCCACGTACGACGACACGAGGGTCGAATCGGGCGCGACCTGAAGAACGCAATCGCCACTCGTGGCAGCGCCCGAGCCACTTTGCAGGTAGCCGACGAATTCGCCGCTGGACGGCGACGTTTCGATCAGCCGGGCGGTTTCGCTGTCACCGCCGGGTGACGCGTCGAGACGCACATCGACGACGTCACGCACCATGGCATCGCGATTCTGATCCGAATCTACGAGGCGCACGAAAATCGCCTCGCCGCTGTGGAAGCTCGAGGTGGCTGCCAACGGCACCGGCAGCAGCGGGTCGATGCTGCCGCCACCAATGACGATCGGGTTTGGAACAGCCTGCCACGCGCCGCTTGCCAGACACTGGGTGGGTCCCGCCGGCTCGTTGACCGCCGGCGAGCTCGAGGGTCTCAAGAGACTGATCGTCGCCTGCGATCGCGGCGATTCGACCAAGATCACGACTTCGTTGCTCGAGACGGCGCGCGCCGCGCCGCTCACTGAAGTGAAAGTCGCCTGGCCGGTGTTGCGAATCGCCGTGCCCGGGGGCGTCGACGATTGAGCATGAACCAGACCGGCCGCCAGCAACACCGACAGGAATCCGGAGCGCACAAGCACGCGAGCCCACGCGCACGGGGCAGAGCGGACATTGCAGTCCGCCCCGCCCCGGCCGTGAGCCGGAGTATCGAATGCTCGGTCGCGCAACCGGCCGGCAGCCATCTGCAGGCTAGCGACTGTCAGCCGATGGATTGCACCGAGCGGCCGCAGTGCGGCCAGCCCAGTCATCCGTCACACCACGACTTAATTGATCGTGGCGCGGAAGCGCACGGTGGCCGTCTGCGTCGCCGCCACGGTGATGCTCGCAGTCGGGTTGACGTTCAGCGTCTGCCCGGCTCGATTACAACCATCACCATTGCTATCGGCTCCCGACTCGGCCACGCAGTACGTCGCTGGCGCAGCACCCACCTGGATCTCGACGTCGGCGAGGCCACCGTTGTACTGACCCGTGGCGAACGTGAGCGTAGCGTCGAGCGTGTCCGAAAGCTGGATGCTGCCCGCAGAGACCGTGCCCGTGTTGGCGATCGACACCACGTACTCGATGACTGCACCAGTGATCGCCTTCTGGTCCGTGGTCCCGTTGAACGGATCGCTGATGACCGTCGAGGCCTTGGTGATCGTCAGCGCCGCAGACTGCACCGAGTACTGGTCGTCGGCCGTCGCGGTCGCATCGCGGCCCGTGTCACCGAAGACAATGTCGATGCCCGCCGTGTCGGCGCCGGCAGTCTCCGCCTCCAGGGTCGCTCCGTTGGTGCCGGGCACCGCTGCTCGCGCCTGCAGACGCACGTTGGAGAACTGTCCGTTGGTGGCCGTGAGCGGCACATTCGCGACGATGAACACCACCACGCTGCCGTCTTCGGCCAGCGTGTCGACGTTCGCCGCCGTGTCGAAGGCCGCGTCGTACACGCCCGCGGTCCCGCCGGCACCCGGATTGTCGACGAACACCAGCAACGGGATCGAGACGTCAGCGTTGTCGGTGTTGCCGAACACCGCACCGCCCACGAGGTTCGACGCCGAGAGCTGGTAGCCTTGTGTCGCGTTACCGGTGTTGCTCACGGTGAATGCGGTCACGACGCCGGTTTGACCCGGGCTCACGACGGTCGCATTGCCGCTCAGCTCAGTGACGTTGAGGTTGATGCGGTTATCGACCACGAACGTTGTATTGGCGCCGTTGCCGACGCCGGGATTGCTGTTACCGGTGGGCGAGCTTTCGATCGGCGCCTGCGCGACCGTGCCCACGGTGTAATTGACGGTTGCGCGGTTGCTCACCGTCACGCCCGCGTCGGTGCCGACGGCCGAAGCCACCTGCACGTGTGCGAGCGAGGACAGCAGCACGGCCGCGCCGAGCACCGTCTTCATCTGCCTGATTACCGAGATCATTCGTTACTCCTCTCATGTCAGCAAAGTGCAAGGCGTCAGAACAGCGCCGCGGACCCCTGCAGCCCGCGGCACCACTCCCCACTTCGCTCTGAAGGAAATCTGCGCTGTTATTCGAGGACGGCGCGAAAGCGCGCGAACGCGACATCGCCCGGCTTCAGTGGGTTGCGCATCACCCAGCGAATGTTGGTGTAATCGGCTGGCTCGGCCTTGCGCTCGCTGCCATCGGGACTGGCCACCTTGAGCGCCTCGGGCTTGCCAAAGTTGAATCCGCCGTCGATGGCAAACGTCACCTCGGTTCCCGGGCCGATGGCGGAATTGGCGACGTAAATCATGTGCTCGGGCACCGGGTTGTCGATGACGACGTGCTCGGCCGCCTGATCGCAGATATTGGTGGCGCTGACGGTGTAGATGACTTCGTTGCCCGGAACGATTTTCTCCACCGGAACGAGCTGCGTGCTCTGCTCACCGCGTGCGTCGGTTGTGATCTGCTCGATCTCCGCCACTGTCTTGAGCAGGATGCAACCCTTGTCCTGCGCGATGGCCTGCGTCGCGCACAGCGTCAGCAGCGCACCCGCCAGCCAGTCCATTTTCGCTTTCATGAATCGACTCCTCGTGATCGGATCAGTTGATCGTTACTGTGAATGCGACGGTCTGCGGACCCGCAGTCTGCGTCAGATCGCCGAGCGCCACGCGCACGCTCGGGGTTGCGCCACCCTGAAACTCACCGACATCGGCATCCGCCGCATCGGTGAGCGCAATGCCATTGAGTTGCAGCGAACCCGCGGTGAACGTCGTGCCCGCCGGAATCGCGTCGGTCAATATCAGACCGGTTGCGGAAGCGCTGCCGGCGACGTTCACGACGATCTGATAGGTGATGCTTGCGCCTGGCGTGGGCGCAATGCTGCTGCCGCTGCCGGCGACGGTTGCGCTCTTGCTGAGCGTGACCTGGGCTTCGCTCAGCTGGTATTCGCCAGTTGCGTTCGCCTGGGCGCCATTGGCGCCGACCACGGCATCGGTGCCGCCCGCGCCCTGGCCCGCGAAGCTCACGCCAGGCGTGCCCGTGCCCGTGGCCGCGCTGGCGAGCAGCCGGCTGCGTCCGATGAGGCCATCGGCAAGTCCGGCGGGAATGTCATTGACCAGCAGCACTGCGACGGTCGCATCGGGTGCGAGCGCAGGGTCGTTGATGCCGGCCGCGTATGCAACATCGGCAACGGAGAGATCGCCGCTTCCGTCGGTATCGAAGTACACCGCGGTGCTGGCTGCCAGTGGATCGAAATCATCGCCTGCGACCAGATTGTCGAGCGCGACCGGAAACACCTCGGTACCGTTGCCGGTGTTCGTCAGCGTGAAGAGCAGCGTGCGATTGGTGTCACCGGCGGAGACGGTGACGGTCGAGCTCACGAGCGTGACATTGAGATCGAGAACTTCGGCGACCAGGAAGGTCGTGGTATTCGACGTGCTGTTCCCAGGAACGCCGGCGAGCACGTAGCTCACTTGCGCCTGGTTCGCAACGCTCGTTCCGGCGGTCGTGCCAACAGCTTGCGCGACGCCGACAAGGACGCACCAGCCCAGCACAGCCGCAGCAAGTTGCTTCAAACGCACCAAGGTCAGACGCCCACCGCCGGGGCCGGCGAAACCACCGCGCCTGCCTCGGCAACAACCTCAAAGGCCCGCCGGACCCTGGCGAGTCACCCGTATCAGCGTTTTCCCTAGTTCGCGTCCATCCTCCTGCCGTACGCGTCCGGAATTCCGTTCTCCGCCAGCCGCTTGCATGCCTCCTCGGGGCGGCTGAAACTCACCCTGAAACGGTCGAAATGATAGAGGGAAGCGAGCCGCGGCTACGTGACAATAATCACGGGCTGATCGCACTGCGGTCGACGCAAGTCTCGGTTGCTTCGGGAAATACCGCAGGGGCATGCGGCTGGAGGTCAGCGGGGTGCAGGCATCACAATCTACGCCGTGCGGGCATCACACTCCGGGGGTTCCATGAATGACGAATCACGACCTGAAACAGGCGGCAGCGCGCACGTTGCGCCGCACGTCGACCTGCCCGGCCGCGATGGTTTTGCGCCCGAAAGCGGCCCCCAGCCCGCGCTCGACCACGAGGACGCGAGCTTCGCGGCCGAACAGATCCTCGGCGCCAACCCGCTCATCGGATTCGATCGTGCCGAAATCCTCGATGCGCTCGTGCGGCTGGGAAAACTGCTGGCGCTCGAGCCGCAGGTCGTGGTGCGCGAACAGCTCGGCTTTGCGCGCGAGCTCTTCAATGTGATCACCGGCAGCTCGGGGCTCGCCCCCGATCCGAAGGACCGCCGCTTCAGCCACGACGTGTGGCAGAAGAGCGGCTATTACAAGCGCCTCATGCAAGGCTTTCTCGCCTGGCGGCAAAGCGCGAACAACATGCTCGACAGCGCCAACGCGTCGGGCGATGACCGCGAACGCGCACGCTTCGCGCTGTCCCTCATCACCGAGGCCTTCGCGCCGACCAACTCGCTGCTCGGCAATCCCGGCGCGCTCATGCGCATCTCGCAGACGAAGGGCAAGAGCCTTCTCTTCGGCGCACGCAACTTCGTGGACGACCTGCTCAACAACGGCGGCATGCCGAAACAGGTCGATGACCGCAAGTTCCAGGTCGGCAAGAACCTGGCGACCACGCCAGGCGCCGTGGTCTATCGGAACCCCGTATTGGAAGTCATCCAGTACCAGCCCGCGACAACGGAGGTATTCAAACGTCCGCTGGTGATCGTGCCACCCCAGATCAACAAGTTCTATGCGCTCGACTTGAGCCCCGGGCGCAGCTTTGCCGAGTACTGCACACGCCACGGCGTTCCGGCGTTTGCGATCAGCTGGCGCAATCCGACGGCGGCGCAGCGCGACTGGACCATGGAAACCTACCTGAGCGCCTGCAAGGAGGCGCTCGCAGTCGTGAGCGAGATTTCGGGCAGCGAGGACGTGAATACGATGGCCGCCTGTGCCGGCGGCTTCACATTGTCGACCTTGCTCGGCCATCTGGCAGCAAGCGGTGACAAGCGCGTGCGCAGCGTGACACTCCTGGTCACGGTGCTCGACACGGAAGCGCCGACGATGCTCGGAATGTTTGCGTCACGCTCCGGCATCGCGACCGCCATCCAGCGGTCACGCGCCAAAGGCGTGCTCGACGGCGAAGATATGGCGCGAGTGTTTTCCTGGCTGAGGCCCAACGACCTGGTCTGGCTGTTCGTGGCCAACAACTGGGTCATGGGTAATCGCCCACCGGCCTTTGACATCCTGTACTGGAATTCCGATACGACGCGCCTCCCAGCCGAGTTTCACGCCGATCTGCTGCGCATGTTCCTCGAAAACCCGCTGGTCAATGCGAATCGGCTGAAAGTACTGGGAACGCCGATCGACATGTCGAAGCTCGCTATCGCGAGCTATGTCGTGGGCGGCATCACCGATCACATCACACCCTGGACCGCCTGTTACGAATCGCGCAAGGTCCTGAACGGCAAGATGCGCTTCGTGTTGAGCTCGAGCGGACATATTCAGAGCATCGTCAATCCGCCGGGAAATCCCAAGGCCAAGTATTATCTGAACGATGACCTCACTCTCAGCGCCGACAACTGGCTCGAGAGCGCCACTGCCCATCCGGGATCGTGGTGGGATGATTGGCTGAAATGGTATGAAGCGCACGGCGGCGGCAAGTGCGCGGCGCCGGCGACCCTCGGCAGCGCCACCCATCCGGCCGGCGATCCTGCGCCGGGTCGCTACGTTCACCAGCGTTAGGTCGGATTTCTCGCCAGCCATCCCTGGATTTGATGCCCAACGGAGCGGTGAGCCGAAACCCAATGAAAGTCTATGGCGCTGACGGCAAGGAACTCATGGCCATTACTGCCATCGAGCGCGACGGCGCGGCGCTAATCGTCAAGGGCAAGATTTTCGGCACCATGCCTCTGACCGCGACATTGAGAGCCGCGGAACTACGCAAGGCTTTGAGCCTGATGAGCTGGCGAACGCTGGTGTTTGCCCTCACGCTGCCTTTTCGCCGCGGCTGAGACTGCTGTCATGGCACGCACGCCGCCACGCGCAGTTACACTTCAGCCGCGAATGAAGGCGCAGTCCAAGGCCGGCCTCCGGATCGAGTTCGTCGACGTCGACGGCGTGACCCTGCGGGTCGCGACCCGTCCCGGGCGCAGTGGAACGCCACTCCTGGTCTTCAACGGCATCGGCGCCAATCTGGAGCTCGTTCTACCTTTCATCGACGCGCTCGCGGAGCGCGAGGCGATCGTGTACGACATGCCCGGCATTGGCCGTTCGCCGCTGTGGCTGCTGCCGCGGCGATTCAGCGGCATCGCGCGCATGACCGAGAGGCTGCTTGATCGACTGGGCTATGGCATTGTCGATGTCGCGGGCGTCTCCTGGGGCGGGGCCGTCGCGCAGCAGTTTGCGCGCCAGTGCCCCGGGCGCACGCGAAGGCTCATCCTTGCGGCGACTTCGGCCGGAGCCGTGATGGTGCCGGGTCGGCCACAGGCGCTGCTCAAGATGACGACACCACAGCGCTACCTGTCTCCGGCGTACATGCGCCGGGCCGCCGCCGACATTTACGGCGGCGAGGTCAGGGAGCGGCCGGAGCTTATTTCCGCCCACACGGCCCGCATCATTCCTCCGCAATTCATCGGCTATGTGTACCAGTTGCTCGCGGGAGTTGGATGGACCAGCATTCATTGGCTGCACAAGCTCAAGCAGCCGACGCTCGTCATGGCGGGTTCCGACGACCCGCTCGTCCCACCGGTCAATGCTCGCATCCTGTCTCTGCTCATCCCCAATAACCGCCTGCACATCGTTGCCGGCGGCGGTCACTTGTTCATGCTCCACTGCCTCGACGATGTCATTCCGGTGATCCGGGAGTTTCTCGACGCGCCCGATGGGGCTGCGGCAGTGTCGCGGCCGGCAGCCTAGGGAACCTGATCCCCTCTCGAACCAGAGACCGTTGACTTAAGGGGCCGGCCTCTGTATTGTGCAATGCCGCAATTGGTGCGTCGCAGCACATATGGAGAATCATCATGAATATTGTCGAGCAACTCAGTGGCGTCGCAGGCCGGTTCCAGTCCCATGTTGACGGCTACCGCACCGGCGCGGTCGAGCGAGCCCGTCAGCGTGTCAGGCAGGCAGCCGAAGCGGTGTCCGCAAGCAAGGCTCCGGTCAAGACACTGATGCAGGCCGGTCAGCGGTTGAACACCCTCACCCACGATTATGTCGAGCAGGTGCTCATCGAGCAGTCCAGGACCGTCGAAGGGCTGATCGGCGATGGCGTCGAGCGCCTGAAGCGCCTTGCCCAGGCCGACAGCGCGAAGTCACTGCTGCGCATGCAGTCGGAGCTTGGACCGGTGAGTCGCGAGCGCCTGGTACGCGATGCCGGAAAGTGGTGGAAGATCCTTGCGCACACCGGCCGCGAGATCCGGATGTTGGCCTCCGAGACGTATGCGGAACTGGTCTACGGCGTGCAAACGAGCGCCAGGGCGACGACCCGCCGCAAGGCGAAGAGAAAGGCTGCGAATAAGCGTTCGCGCGCCAAGCAAGTGCAATGAACTGTGGTGACGTAACGGGGCGTCCTTTCCGGTGGGAAGGACGCTCCGCTTCAATTGCATGACCGGTTCGGCCGCGACTGGCTGCTTCGCCGAAATGGGCGGCTATAATCGACTGAAACGCATCCTTCGGATCGACCATGGCCACCGCCCCCCAGCAATTCGCACCGCTGAGCCAGCTGAGCAAGCCCGTCAGGGACTGGGTCGAGCAGGTGGCGCGCCAGACACGGCCCGATCGCATTCGCTGGTGCGACGGGTCGGACGACGAATATCGCAGCCTGGTCGAGGAACTCACGGAGCGCCGCGAACTGCTCGCGCTCAACTCGAATACTCATCCGGGGTGCAATCTCTATCGATCCCACCCTTCAGATGTCGCGCGTGTCGAACACCTGACATTTGTATGCACGCCCTCGCAGGATGATGCCGGGCCGAACAACCCGTGGATGTCTCCCGCCGACGCTCACCGGCGCATGGACGAACTGTTCAGCGGTTGCATGCGCGGTCGGACACTCTACGTCGTGCCCTACTGCATGGGCCCCATCGATTCGTCGTATGCGCGCTGCGGCGTCGAGATCACCGACAGTGCGTACGTCGCGATCAACATGAAGCTCATGACCCGCATGGGACGCGCGGCGCTGGAGCGGATCGCCCGCGAGGGTAGTTTCGTCAAGGGACTGCATTCAACGGGCGACCTCAGTCCGGAACGGCGCTTCATCATGCACTTTCCCGAGGAGCTCTCGATCAAGAGCTTTGGTTCGGGTTATGGCGGCAATGCGCTGCTCGGCAAGAAGTGCCACGCATTGCGGATCGCGAGCTGGCAGGCGCGAACGGAAGGCTGGCTTGCGGAACACATGCTCCTCGTCGGCATCGAGAATCCGGCGGGCGAAACTCACTACCTCGCCTGCGCATTTCCCTCGGCCTGCGGCAAGACCAACCTCGCAATGCTGATCCCACCCGAATCGCACCGTGGCTGGAAAGTGTGGACGCTGGGCGACGATATCGCCTGGCTGCATCCCGGCAACGACGGCCGGCTGTGGGCCATCAATCCGGAGTCGGGCTATTTCGGTGTGGTGCCCGGCACGAACGCCAAGACCAATCGCAATGCGTTCGAGATGATTCAGCACAACACTCTGTACACCAACGTGGCGATAACTGCCGACAACCACCCGTGGTGGGAAGGTCTCGAGACCGGGCAGGCGGCGTTCGATTGGCAGGGCCGGCCGTACGACGCGACGCGCGGCCCCGCCGCTCACCCGAACTCGCGGTTCACGGTCGCGGCCACGCAGAACCCGAGCTATTCATCGCTGGCCGACAGTCCGGGCGGTGTGCCGATCACGGCCCTGGTGTTTGGCGGACGGCGGCGTGAGCTGGCACCGCTCGTCTATGAGGCGCGCGACTGGGCGCATGGTGTCCTCGTCGGCGCGTCGGTGGCATCCGAAACGACAGCTGCCGCCACCGGCGAGGTCGGCGTCGTGCGCCGCGATCCGATGGCGATGAAGCCGTTCTGCGGTTACAACTTCGCAGACTACTGGGCGCACTGGTTAAGCTTCCCGCAACGCGCCCGCGCGCTGCCAAAGATCTATCACGTGAACTGGTTTCGGCGCGACAAGTCCGGCCGGTTCCTATGGCCGGGATTTGGCGACAACCTGCGCGTATTGCGTTGGATAATTGAGCGATGCGCAGCCCAGATCCCGGCGCGCGAGACTGCAATCGGATACCTGCCGCGTCCAGGCGACATCGATACGGCGGGTCTCGACATGACGAATGCGACGATGAACGAGCTGCTGGCGGTGGATCCCGCACTGTGGCGGCAGGAGATGAAGGAGATCGGGGAGTATCTGCGAGGCTACGGCTCACGCGTACCGTCGCAGCTGCTTGCCGAACATCGGAAAACGCTGGAGAGACTGGGATAGAGTGGTGAGTGGTCAGAGATCTTCTAGCTACTCACCCCTCACTCTTCACTCTTCGCACACGAATCTTATCGACTGCGGCGAGCTCGAATCGGGCACCTTGCCGAGGCCGATCAGACCCTCGCCCTTGATCTGCATGCTGTCGCGGCGGACGAACGCCTCTTCACCGTCGATCGTCTGCACGAACGTGCCATTGGTGCTCTGGTCGATGAGCACGAACTTGTTGCGGTTGATCTCGATGCGCGCGTGCAGGCGCGAGATGAGGTTTCCCTTGACTACGAGATCGTTGTCTTCGGCCCGCCCGATGTTGACGTTGGTGCGCTGTTCGTCGACGACCACTTCCTGCCCCTGGTAACGCAGGCGCAGGCGCGTGCGCTTGGCGTCGCGCTGGCGCATGGCGATGGCCGGCAACATGCTGGTGACATCCTCGGTCTGCCACAGCACTTCGAACAATGCGACCTCGCTCCCCTGGCCCTTGAGCGTCGCCACGTCAATCTGTCGCACCGCGGCGCGCCACTCGGGTGAGAGCCGGTCCACCATCGTCGCGGTGGTGATGATCTGTCCCGCCTTCGCCTGGCTGGTCATGCGGTTCGCGGTGTGCACGGCCGCGCCGAAGATGTCGCGGTTCTCAAGCACGACCGGACCGTAGTGGCAACCGATGCGGATCGCGACCGGTTGGCCGTCCACCGTGAGATCCGGGTGCGTGGAGATCGTGTGCTGCATCTGGGCTGCCGCATTGAGAGCATCGTCGGCGGTGGGGAATGTGGACATCACCTCATCGCCCATGGTCTTTATGACCGTACCACTGTGCGCCTCGGTGGCGGTGCGCATCACGTCGATGCACGTAGCCACCATATCGCGGGCCTTCACATCCCCCATGAGCTCGTAGAGCTTGGTACTGCCGACGACGTCGGCAAACAGGATGGCCAGCTCGATATCTTTGCCCATGGTTACGCTTGCGATTGCAACCGATTGATACGCCGAAAGGTTCCTGGCCTGTTCTTGGTGGGCGCAGATTATACGATGGTTCGGCGCGAGGGATACCGACGCTCGATGGCGACAGGCTGCGCGTCGGTCGCAAAGGTCCTCAGGCCGCTTCCCGCCGCAGCATCTCAACCGCGCGTGTCAGGACCTCGACGCCCGCTCCCTCGCGACGTGCAGCGTCCGCGAAATATCGCCGCCAGCTGCGTGCGCCGGGTTGACCGGTGAACACACCCAGAATGTGACGCGTGATCGAATGCAATCGATGTCCAGCTGCGAGCTGTCTCGCCGCATATCGCGCCAGCTCTTCCAGCACGACGATGCGATCGGGCAGTTGCCAACCGGCATTGGGGTGCAGTGCCTGCTCCAGCTCGGCGAGCAGGTACGGATGATGATAGGCCTCGCGGCCGATCATCACGCCATCGACGTCTGCAAGCAGCGCGAGGGCCTGCCCGGAGTCGCGGATTCCGCCGTTGGCTACGATCGTGAGCGCCGGGAAACGCTGCTTGAGCCGCCGCACGACGTCATACCGGAGCGGGGGAATCTCGCGATTGTCCTTGGGCGAGAATCCCGAGAGCACAGCCTTGCGCGCATGCACCGCAAACACCTTGCAGCCGGCTGTCGCAACCGTCGCTACGAAGTCGTGCAAGCGACCCTCGTCCTCGCCGCTGAATTCCAGACCGCGTGCGGCAGCGCCGGCACCGCTCTCGACACCAATGCGCACCTTCACGGTCACGGGAATCGTGACGCGCGCGCGCATCGCCGCCACGCATTCTGCGACGAGTGCCGGCTGAGCCATCAGGCACGCGCCGAACGCGCCGGATTGCACGCGATCGCTGGGGCAACCGACGTTCAGGTTGATCTCATCGTAGCCCGAGTCGGCGCCCCACTCCGCTGCGCGCGACAGCAAGGCCGGCTCGCTGCCGCCCAGCTGCAGCGCGACCGGATGCTCGGCTGGGTCGAATGCGAGCAACCGTCGCCGGTCGCCGTGCACCAGCGCCGCCGCAGTGATCATCTCCGTGTACAGGAGTGCGTGCGGTGCGAACAGCCGCAGAAAAAATCGGCAATGCCGGTCCGTCGAGTCCATCATGGGCGCAGTGCAGATGCGCCGGTCTATCTCACTCATTCGCTTGGCCTTGGATCCTTGCAATCGTGTGTCCCATCCTCGACGGGAATACAGGCGATTCTAATTACTTCCTGAAAATCCGGCGCCCAACGCTAGAGCTCGAGGTCGGTCGCGAGCACGATGACCCGGCGCGTCGGCATCCGGAAGAATTCAGCGGCCTGCGCGCTGCGCCGCTGCATGCGTGCGAACAGCCGAATCTTCAGGCCGAGCCATCCCGTGCGTGGCAGCGCGCGCACCAGATGCCAGCCGAGATAATAGGAAACATCCTGCGCGAACACGGGCAGCAAGCGCCGCAGCCGCGCTTCCCGCAACACTTCGGTGACATCCGGCGTCTCCATGTAGCCGAATCGCGCCTGCGCAGAATAGACGCCCGGCAGGATCTCCTCAACGTTCAGGCGCGAAGCGGGATCGTGGCGGGGCGCGCGCACGATCGCGAGATGCAGGATCACGATGTTCTCGTGGTACACGTGATTGTGCTCCAGATTGCGCAGCAGCGCCGTTGGAACAAAACCGGGATGACTGACGAGAAAGACCGCCGTGCCCGGCACTGAAGTCGCGCCGGCCAACAGCATTGGCAGGGCAGCGTATGGCACCGCGCGCTCTTCAAGCATGTGCCGCAGGCGGATGCGGCCGTCGCGCCAGGTGATGAACAGTCCGAACAGTACTGTGGCCAGTAATAATGTGACCCACCCGCCACTGGCGATCTTGGTCAGGTTGGCGGTGGCGAATGTCACGTCCAGCGCCAGAAACGCGCCGAACAGGACCACGGTCTTCCACCAGGGCCAGTGCCAGATGCTGCGTGCGATTGCAGCGCCGAAGAGCGTCGTAATCAGCATCGTACCCACCACGGAGGCCCCATAAGCCGCTGCCATGGCGCTGGATGATCCGAAGGCGATCACCAGGAGGACCACGGCCACGAACATGAAAAAGTTCGTGACCGGAACATAGATCTGACCGTGAATTTCCTCCGAGGTCTGCAGGATCTTGAGTCGTGGCAGGAGATCGAGCTGAACTGCCTGCCTCGTCACCGAAAACGCCCCGGTGATCGTTGCCTGTGAGGCAATGACCGTCGCGGCCGTTGCCAGCACTACGAGCCCCGGCAGCATCGCCGCGGGCGCGAGCGCAAAGAAGGGGTTCTCGACTGCGGGCGCCGCGATCAGTGCCGCGCCCTGGCCGAAATAATTCAGCAACAGGCCCGGCCACACGAGCGCGAACCACGCGATGCGTACCGGTCGTTTGCCGAAATGGCCCATGTCGGCGTAAAGCGCCTCTGCGCCCGTGAGGACGAGAAACACCGCGGCGAGAATGGCGAGCGCGACGCCGGGATGCCTGTAGAGCAGCTCGAGGCCGAACCGCGGATCGATCGCCCGCAGGACAACGGGGTGCTCGGCGATCGCGAGCACACCGAGCACACCGAGCACCACAAACCACAGCACCATCACGGGTCCGAACAAGCGGGCGACCTTCGCCGTTCCGCGCCGCTGGATGGCAAAGAGCGCGGCGACAATTGCCAGCGTCAGCGGCAGAACCAGCTTGTCGGCACCCGGATGCAGGAGCGAGAGACCCTCGACGGCGCTCAGGACCGAGATCGCCGGCGTAATGAGTGCGTCACAATAGAACAATGCCGTCCCGAGAACGCCGAGTGCTACCAGGCGAGCGGCCCAGGGGCCGATCATTTCCAGCCGACGCTGCAGCAGCGCGAGCATCGACAGGATCCCGCCTTCACCCGAGTTGTCCGCGCGCAGGATGAGCGTGACGTATTTCAGCGTCACGACGAGGAACAGGCTCCAGAAGAAGAGCGAGAGCACTCCGAGGATGACCGCGACCTGACCCGGCTGGTGGCCGGCCGCGGCCAGCGACTCCCGAAGTGCATACAGCGGGCTCGTGCCGATGTCGCCATACACCGTGCCCAGCGCGCCGATGGTCGCGGCCAGACCGGTACGCCGATCGCTCACGTTGATGGAAGTCGACGGCGCTGTGGGCGCCGACACCAGATCTGAATGGAGGAATCGATCAAGCGGCCTGATTATATACCGGTGGGGAAACCAGGGTTTCGAGCCGGGACTCGCTCGCCGGCGATCTGGCCCAATCAACAGCGGGACTGATTCAGTCCCGCTGCCGACGCTGATCCTCTGGCGTCGTTCCTTCGTTCATCGGCCAGCGAGCCGCTGGCGACCACCGTTCACGCCGCCAGCGGCGCACTCTGCAGGCACACCGCGATCGCACCGCCGATGACGTAGACCACCGTAGCGGCATACACGATGCCTGCGAAAATGCGCTCGAACGATGCCCGGAAACCCGTTGACTGATACTGCGTGCTCATGACGTTCTCCTCAGTTCGGTTGGATGATGTGGACCCTAACTGGGGAGACATGATGGAGAGCAGGCGGCGCAAAGACTGTCAGCCGCTTGACACAACGGCGCACGGGCTGCAGATGCCCGTGGCGGTCCCTGGCCAACCGAATGATGCAACCGGAATTGCGAAAGCCGAAGCTACTGCAGTCCGTTTGCCGTTTCCCGGATCAGCCAATCCACGACGGCCTTGAGCGCTTCGCGCTCGCTGGCGCCGCGCGCCCGCGCTTCATCGAACACCTTGACCTGGCGGTGCGCGCTCGTGCCGCGCTTCATGATGGTGCGCGCATGCGCGACGTCGGCGGTGCAACCCATCGTTTCCGCATCCTCTCGCACAAGCTCGAGCATCTCCTCGAGGAGCTCCGCGAACGGCACCAGCTCGCCCTTGGCGAAATCGAGCAGGCCCTCGTCAAAGCTGTAACGCATGGCGCGCCAGCGGTTCTCGTTCACCAGCATGCCAGCGTAGATCCGCCAGCGCTGGTTCTTGCGCCTCAGGCGATACAGCATCCGCAGCACACAGACATTGAGCGCGGCGAGCGCAATCGCGTCGTCTACGCTGGTGCACACGTCCATGATGCGGGTCTCGAGCGTGGGATAGCGCCAGCTGGGTCTCAAGTCCCACCAGATCTTCGAGGTGTCCTGGATCAGGTTGTTGTCGACGAGCGCTCGGATGTGGCGCTGATACTCGCCGTAGCTCGCAAAGTTCTCGGGCAATCCGGTTCGCGGCAGGGAGCTAAACACGGTCAGCCGGAACGACTTGAGGCCGGTGTTCTCTCCTTCCCAGAACGGCGACGAGCAGCTCAATGCCAGCAGGTGCGGGAGGAAATACGCGAGCTGGCTCATGAGATCGATCCTGAGCTCGTCGTCCTCGATGCCGACGTGCACGTGCATGCCACAGATCACCATGCGGCGTGCGGTGGCCTGCATTTCCCTCGCCAGCGCCACATAGCGATCCTTGTCGGTATGCTTCTGCAGTATTGCGCGCGCGAATGGATGCGTGGAAGCAGCGATGGGCGCGAGACCATAGCGACGCGCAACGTCCACGACGAGCTTGCGCAGGCGCTTGAGGTGGGCACGCGCCTCGCCCATGTTGCGTGCGACGGGTGTGCCGATCTCGATCTGCGAGCGCAGGAACTCGGGGCTCACCTGTCCTTTGCCCAGCTCCGCACATTCGCGCAGCATGGCCGGTGGAGGATCGTAGTCGACATCGCGCGTCTCGACGTTGACCAGCAGATATTCTTCTTCGATGCCCACCGTGAACGGTGGTTCTTTGATTGCCATGCTCCCCCCACCGGTGCCGGACACGGCTTATTTGGCTTATTGGAATTTCGGCCGATCGAACTCGCGAATAGCGAGTTCGCGGGCAACGAGATACCAATAAGCCAAATAAGCCGTGTCCGGCACCGTCTTAGTCCATCACGATCGGCCCCAGCGCTCGCGCAATGATGCGCGCCCAGCGTTTTACGCCCGCTGCGCTCTCAAGCTGGTCTTGCCGGATCTCGAGGCACACGTGTGGCAAACGCCCACCTTCGGCGTGCCGGGCAATGGTGTAGTCGGCCGGGTGTCGGCCTGAATACGGCAGATTGTCACCCACCACCAGCCCTTCGACTGCACGCAGACGTTCAAGTAGCGGCAAGGCGATGCGGGCATCGCGATCCCAGAGTACCCCGACGTGCCAGGGCCGCGTCTCCCGGCCGAACACCGGCGTAAAACTGTGCATGGAAACCAACGCCGGTATGACCCGGCGGCGGCGTGCTTCCTCCAGCCTGAGCGCGATGGCCTCATGGTAGGGCTCGAAGAAGCTTCGCATCCTGTGCTCGCGCTCGATGCTCGTCAGCCGGCGGTTCCCGGGAATCACCTCGCCGTCGCTGGTCGCAACGATCGAACTGGGATCGGTCAGCGCGCGGTTGCAATCGATCAACAAGCGCGAGTAACCGGCGAGCACAGCCGGGGAGTCGAAAATGTGCGCCAGGGCACGAGTGATGTCAGCCGCCCCGATATCCCAGGCGATGTGCCGGCACGTGACATCTGCGGGCAACCCCAACCGACCCATCGCGAGTGGAAACTCGCGGCTGGCGTGATCGCAGACCAGCAACAGTGGCGCGCGGCCGTCGGCATTGACGACGCTGTACGGCGGCGGATCGCCGGCACCGATCAGGGGATACGCAGGGTTGGTTGTCGTGGACTCAGCCGCCGCTCTCATCGCCCGGAATTGTACATGGTGCCAGCCATCCTTATGCCAGTCGCCGCATAGTCGGCGCGACCCGGCAGGCAAACGGGAACCGTTTCGTTGACTCGGGTCGGGCGATATGGAAGCCCTGGGCGTAACCGATGCCGAGCCGCGCGAGTTCGATCAGGACCGCGCGTGATTCGACGCGCTCCGCGATGGTCTGGATGCTCATCGCCCGGCCGATCTGGATGATCGCCTCCACCATGCAGCGGTCGATCGGGTCGCGCGTCACGTTCTCGATGAACTGGCCGTCGATCTTCAGATAGTCGACCGGCAGGGTCTTCAGGTACATGAACGACGACAGGCCGCTGCCGAAATCATCGAGCGAGAACCGGCAGCCTCGATTCTTGAGCTCGCGCATGAAGTACGCGACGTTGGCGAGATTCGCCACCGCCGCCGTCTCCGTGATCTCGAAGCAGACCGCGCCCGGGCTCAGGGCGTGGCTGGTGAGCTCACCGATCAGGAACTCCAGGAAGCGGTCGTCGTTGAGCGAAGTGCCAGACAGGTTGATGGACAGCGTGTACGGCGGATGCGGATCGGACACCAGGTGTGCGAGGGAATCGAGCGCGTGCCGTACCACCCAGCGGTCGATCGCCGGCATCACGTTGTAACGCTCGGCCGCAGGGATGAACTCGATCGGCTGGACCAGCGCGCCATTCTCGTCGCGCATGCGCAGCATCAGTTCGAAGTTGCGGCGCTCGTCGCGGTTGTCGCCGATCGGCACGATCGGCTGGAAGTACAGTTCGAGCCGGCCCTCCTCGCAGGCGCGGGTCAGGCGCGACACCCACTGCATTTCACGGTGCCGTTCGGGCACGTTATCCTGCTGGTAGATGTGCACGCGATTGCGGCCCTGATCCTTGGCGGCGTAGCAGGCCACGTCCGCCGCACTCATGAGGGCCGCCATGCTCTCGGTGTCGCGGGTGATCTCGACGATGCCGATGCTGACGCCGACGTTGAGTGCGCCGTCGTGCGACACAAAACGGTAGTCGCGAATCGCCTGCCGCAAAGACTCGGCGATCTTCATCGCCTGTTCGGGCGCGCAGTCCGAGAGCAGAATGCCGAACTCGTCGCCTCCAAGGCGGGCGAGCAGGTCCGACCCGCGCACGCGCGTCTGCAGTAGGCCGGTGATCTGCTTGAGCAGCCGGTCGCCTGCGGGATGGCCGCAGGTGTCGTTGACCAGCTTGAACTGGTCGAGATCGAGATAGAGCAGCACGTAGCGCACACGTTCGCCTCGACGCGTAGTCAACAGGACTTCGTTCAGCCGGCTCTCGAACTCCCGGCGGTTGATCAGGCTCGTGAGCGCGTCGTGACTCGCCTGGTAAGCCAGCGCGCGGCGTAGCCGGCGCTCGCGGCTAACGTCGTGAAACACCATCACCGCACCGATCACCTCGCCTGCACGATCGCGAATGGGCGCGGCGGAGTTCTGAATGGCGATTTCCTGGCCGAGGCGGCTCAAGAGCACCGTATGGTCGGACAACCCGATGACGCGGGCCTCACGCAGACACCGGACCACGGGGTTCTCGACCGGTTCGCGGTCGATGTCGCTGACCAGGCGGAAAATGGCGGCTACCGGCAGCCCACGCGCTTCACGCGTTTCCCAGCCAGTGAGGCCTTCCGCAATCGGATTGAGGTAGTCGACGCGCCCATGGGCATCCGTGGTGATCACGCCGTCGCCGATCGACTGCAGCGTCACCTGCGCGCGTTCCTTTTCCTCGAACACCGCGGTTTCCGCTTTCTTGCGCTCGGTGATGTCGGCAACGGTGCCTTCGTAAGCGACCACGGCACCCTGCTCGTCACGCACGACGCGGCCGCTTTCCAGAATCACCAGGCGCCGCCCGTCCTTGCGCCTGAGGTGATACTCGGCATTGCGGACCTCGCCATCAGCCTCGATCCGGCGGATGAAGTCGGCGCGGTCCTCCGGATTCCAGTAAAGACTGGCGGCACCCTGGAGCGCGTACAGCTCCTCCGCGTTGGAGAACCCCAGCATCTCCACCAGCGCCGGATTGACCGAGAGGAAGCGTCCGTCGCGGCTGGTCTGGTACACGCCCTCCATGACGTTCTCAAACAGTCCGCGAAATTTTGCTTCGCTCGCACGCAGGGCATCCTCGGCGCGGCGGCGCTCGATCGCGATGGCGGCGAGCTGCGTCAGGCGCGCCATCAATTCGCTCTCCCGCCGCCCCGGTGTCCCGGCCTGACGGCGATAGATCGCCAACGTACCCAGAGGAGTGCCGCTAACGGCGACGATCGGTGTTGACCAGCAGGCGCGCCAGCCGAACTGCAGGGCGACGTCACGGCGCTGCTCCCACAGCGCATCCTTGGCGATGTCAGCCACGATGACCTGGCGCCCGAGATACACGGCCGCGGCACACGAACCGTTGCGAGGTCCGACCACCGTGCCATTCATGGCGGCGCGAAACTCCGGTGCCAGTCCCGGAGCAGCCGCGAGGTGGAAGGTCTGCGCCTGTGGATTCAGCAGGCTGATTGCGCAGGCGGCGTCCGTGCACATCTTGTCCGCAACCTCCGTGATCGCCTCCAGCGCCACGGCGAGATGTGCATGCGAGGCGATCTTCTCGAATACGCGCCGTTCACCGGACGCTACCAGCTCTGCGCGCTTGCGATCGGTAATGTCGGTGATGCTGCCGCGGATCAGGCGCCGCGTGGAGCTCGGCAGGCGAACCAGGCGCACTTCACAAGGAATGTCTGCGCCGGTCGCATCGCGGTGCAACCACTCGAACACGGGTGTCTCGCCCTGCAGCGCCCGGTCCAGGTGCCCCCGCGCGACGCCGAAGGAGGACGTACCGTCCGCCTGCACCGGCGGGCTCACCTGTTCCGGGCCGCAGGCGAGCAGAGCTTCGCGGTTCATCTTGAAGAACCGCACCGCATTGTCGTTGACGTCGATGAAGCGGCCACGATCCATGTCGAGTACGACGATGGCCTCCGGTGCATTCTCCACCAGCGTGCGATTGCGCGCTTCGCTCTCACGCAACGCCTGCTCGGCGTGACGCCGATCGGTGATGTCGCGAAGACACACGACATAAACGCGGCGCCGGTTGACTCGCGCCTCGCTCACGGCGATTTCCGCTTCGAATCGCGCACCGTCCTTGCCGCGGCCCCAGGTCTCGTGCGCGGCGAGGTCGACGTGCGTGTCGTCCAGGCGCACGGCGAGGCGCGTGAGGTAATCCGCGACGTTGCCCTGGTTCGCCGCCTCCGGGATCAGATGATCGAGCGTCCGCCCCATGACCTCGGCCTGGCTATAGCCGAAGACGCGTTCGCCCGTCGGGTTGAAAGTCTCGACATGGCCGCTCTCATCCACCGTGATGATCGCGTCCTTGATGTGATCGAGAATCGCCTGCAGCTGGCTCGCAGTCTGTTCGCGAATCTCGCGCGTGAGTTCCTGCGCTTCATCGGACATGAGCTGCATTGAGCGCACGATGCCGCGGCGCTCCTCATCGACGGAGTCGTAGTGTCGACTGATGAGCTTGAGCAGCCGCGCCAGATCGGGTTCGCCGGTGCTCGAGGTCTCGGTGGCGAGCCTGAGTTGCTCCACGAGCAGCCGATTCAATCCGGCCATCGGCTGTGTGGGCCCCAGGGAATCGTTTGCGCCCCGCGCGTCCTGCCTGGACGGCTGCGTGGGAGCAGCACTGATTCCGCCCGGTCTTGACATAAGGCCCACCAGAACGACGGCGCTCTCAGGGCTTACGAGCGCGGACGGTCATCTTAGGTAGCCTATGGAAAGTCGCTGTGTGATCGGACTCTCGATTCAGCGACAAACCGCCTGATGCGGCAAGACAATTTGCGAGAGGGGACAGATGTATTCTGGTATTCGGCCCGTCAGAACCGGATCTGTCCCTTAATCTTACAGCGCACGCTCGCTGCGCTTGCGCGCGTGCTCCTTCAGCAACCTCTTGCGCAGACGAATGGCGCCCGGAGTCACCTCGACCAGCTCGTCGTCAGCGATGAACTCCATCGCCTGCTCGAGCGAGAAACGGACCGGCGGAGACAGCAACAACTTCTCGTCGGCTCCGGCGGAGCGAATGTTGGTCAGCTTCTTGGCCTTGAGCGGATTCACCGTCAGGTCGTTGTCCCGGCTGTGGATGCCGACGATCTGCCCCTCGTAGACCTCCTCCCCGGGTCCGACGCATAACCGGCCACGATCCTGCAGATTGAACAGCGCGTACGCGAGCGTTCGGCCCTGCGCGTTGGACACCAGCACGCCACTGACGCGCTCACCGAGCTCGCGATCCAGCACCGGCGCGTAGTGATCAAAGACGTGATGCAGCAAGCCGGTGCCCGAAGTGATGGTGCGAAACTCGGTCTGAAATCCGATCAATCCGCGCGACGGGATCACGTAGTCGAGACGCACCCTGCCCCTGCCGTCCGGCTGCATGGCCCGCAACTGGGCGCCGCGTTGACCCAGCGCCGTCATCACCGCCCCCTGTGCTCCCTCCTCGACGTCGACGGTCAGCAGCTCGTGGGGTTCCGAGCGCATGCCGTCGACTTCCTTGATCACGACCTGCGGTTTTGACACCGCGACTTCGTATCCCTCGCGTCGCATGGTCTCGAGCAGCACGCCCAAGTGCAGCTCGCCGCGACCATAGACGATGAACTTGTCCGGATCGTCGGTCTGCTCGACGCGCAGCGCGACGTTGTGAACGGCCTCGCGCTCGAGCCGTTCGCGCAGCTGCCGGCTCGTGACGTACTTTCCTTCGCGACCATAGAAGGGCGACGTGTTGACCTCGAAAGTCATGCTGATCGTGGGCTCATCCACGGTGAGCTGCGGCAAGGCCTCGAGGTGCTCCGGGTCGCAGAGCGTGTCGGAGATCTTGGGCTCGGGAATTCCTGCGAATGCGACGATATCGCCGGCCTGCGCACTTTCGACCTCTATCCGCTCAAGGCCGATGAAGCCCAGGATCTGCCCGATGCGCTCGTTACGCAGTTCGCCCCTGGCACCGACCACGGTGACGGCGGCGTTGCGTCGCAAAGTGCCGCGCTTGATGCGCCCGATGCCGATCGCACCGACATAACTCGAGTAATCGAGCAGGCTGACCTGCAGCTGCAGCGGTCCTTCGGGGTCGACGTCGGGCGCCGGGCAGGAACTCACTATCGTCTCGAACAGGGCGTGCATGTCGGTGGCCGGGCGCGCTAGATCGAGCGTCGCGAAACCGCGCAACGCCGAGGCGTAAACAACCGGGAAATCCAGCTGTTGCTCGGTGGCTCCCAGGCGGTCGAACAGGTCGAACGTCTGGTCAAGCACCCAGCCTGGCCGCGCCTCTTCGCGATCGATCTTGTTGATGACCACGATAGGCTTGAGCCCGTGCGTGAAGGCCTTCTGCGTCACGAAGCGGGTCTGCGGCATGGGGCCATCGACGGCGTCGACCAGCAGCAGCACGCTATCGACCATCGACAGCACGCGCTCGACTTCACCGCCGAAGTCGGCGTGACCGGGTGTATCGACGATGTTGATGCGGTAGTCACGCCAGCGGATGGCGGTGTTCTTGGCCAGGATGGTGATGCCGCGCTCGCGCTCGAGCGCGCCCGAATCGAGCATCCGATCGGGGAGCAGCTTACGCTCATCGAGCGTGCCCGATTGCCTGAGGAGTTGATCGACTAGGGTCGTCTTGCCGTGATCGACATGAGCGATGATGGCGATGTTGCGAAGCTTTTCGATCACGGGGTTTGGGCGGCCGCCTCGCTTTCCTGTGGAGCGCCGATCACCACCGGAATGGAGAAAGTGCGAAAGACTTCGCCGCCTTCGGCATCAGTCTGCACCATGACAGTCGCACTCACGAAGTACACGCCGTTCTCACGCGGCACGACGGTAAGCTCGTGACGATAGACCGATCCCGGCTGCACGCGTCGATACTCCGCCGGCACCTCGGAGGTGAGCACCGATACCCCTTCGGTTGAGCTGAACGTCGCGCGCATCACTTCGGCCGCCGCGTTGGGGAGCAATGCGACTTCGATCGCGAGCGGCTGACCGATCTCCGGCCGCGACTGTAGCCTGAACTTCAGATCGACGAGCCCGCCGCTCTTGCCGGCGTTGACGCCGGCGACCATGTCGCGGGTCGCATCCTCGACGCTGTCGCCGGGCGCCGCGTTGTCGGCAGCCGGGGAAGCCGCGCCTGCCGGCGTCGGCGCTCTACCCGGCTCCTTGTCGCCGCCACAGGCTCCCAACGCGCAGATAAGTGCGCCGACGACGACTAAGGCTCTGCCGCTGATCATTGTCGGAGGTGTCGGTCCTGCGGAAATGCGCGGAAATTAGCACAAGCCCGGCTCAGATGCTGAGGGGTTCCTCATCCAGGACCGTGAGCTGCTCCTGCAGGACTTCCACATGCTGTTCCCAATACCGGGGTTCGGCGAACCAGGGGAAGGCACGGGGGAACGCCGGATCATGCCAGCGGCGCGCGAGCCAGGCCGCATAGTGGATCAGCCGCAGCGCCCGGAGCGGTTCGATGAGTGCGAGTTCCCCCGCATCAAAGCTTGCGAACTGGCCATAGCCCTCGAGCAGGTCTGACACCTGGACGCGCATTTCCTCTCTGTTCCCCGCCAGCAGCATCCACAGGTCCTGGATCGCGGGTCCGGTCATGCAGTCATCGAGGTCGACGAAATGAGGCCCGGCGTCCGTCCACAGGATGTTGCCGCGGTGGCAGTCGCCGTGAATGCGGAGCCGCGCCCGCGCAAGCTGCGGTTGCAGGCAGTCATTCAGTCGGGCAAGCAGTGCCTCGGTCACTCGGGAGTAACGCTCCACCAGGTAGTCCGGCAGAAACTCGCTGTCGAGGACCGTCGTTCGTGCGTGCTCACCAAAGGTTGCAACGCTCAGGATTGGGCGGTGCTGAAAGCCACGGGCACCTCCAATCAGGTGCAGACGCCCGATGAATCTGCCAATCCAGACGCGATCATCCGTCGTTCCAAGCTCGGGCCAGCGTCCGCCGCGACGCGGGAAGATTGCATAGCGAAAGCCCGCATGGCTCAAGAGGGTTTCGCCCCCGATCAGGAGTGGCGCCACCACCGGAACCTCAGCCGCGGCGAGCTCCAGTGCAAAGCCGTGCTCCTCGCGAATCGCTGCGTCTGACCAGCGATGCGGGCGGTAGAATTTCACCACCACCGGATCGGTGTCCTCGCGACCAACCTGGTAGACGCGATTCTCGTAGCTGCCGAGAGCAAGCACGCGCCCATCGCAGCGCTCGCCCGCTGCTTCGACGGCCTCGATGACCACTTCCGGAGCCAGACGTGCGAATGGCGTCTCAGATACTTCGAACTCGGGCGTATCGCTCATCGTGAGCGCTCGACAAGGCCGGCAGCGCAACGGATCATTAGTTAATGGTACGGAGTTCCAGGGGCCTCGACAGCCAAAATCGCCAGAGCCAGCCAGCGGTCACGCGCATGCGCTGCTGGGTTGGCATTCTGCTGGTCGCTGGATTTCCGCAATCCGCACCCTCGCTGGCGGAGGCACTTCCCTGTCCGAACGGGCCGGTCATACTGGTGCATGGGCTCGGGCAGGGACCCGAGATCTTCGCCACACTGATCGACGGACTCATTAGCCGCGGCATCGAGCGGCGCTGCGTGCATGCAATGCGTTTTTCCGCCGGCAACCTTCCAATCCGGGTCGCCGCCGAGCGCGAGCTAGCCCCGTTCGTGGAGACAATCTTGGCCCACATGGCGCAGTTGCGTGCCGGCCCGCAGCAATCGTCGCAGGCCCTCAAGGTCAATCTCGTCGGCCACAGCATGGGCGCACTGAGCACCCGCTGGTACGCGACTCGCGTGCAACCGGACAAGGTTCGGACCTGGATCTCGACCAGCGGCGCAAACCACGGCACGAACTGGCAGTGCTCACAATCGCCCGCTGGTGGGCATGGCGAAATGTGCCCGGCGTATGCACGAAATGCGACCCAGAGTGCCGTGCAATTTGCACTCAACGGTGGTCCCGGACCGGATGTCGACGAAACTCCCCATGGCTATGGCAAGGACAGCCCTGGCGTAATTTCGGCGGCGGCAACCACAACACGCTCGATCCTCTATCTCACAGTGCAGGCAGCCGACGACGCGTTCATCCTGCCCGGCGCGAGCCTCGCGATCGATGGTGCCGGTGGTGTCAACCTGCCGGCGCTGCGTCGCGCCGGCCTGCGCGAAATCAGCCCCGGAAATTTCCTCCTTACGGCGGCCAGCGGTCACGACGAGCTTCTGGCATCGGACGCGGTCATCGATCTGGTATTTCACGCCGTGACGGCAGACCGCCCTGTCACGTGCGCCGATTGATCCCAATGCGAATCAAGCCCCACCCATGCGCGATTTCTCTGTGCTAGTCACCGGCGGAGCCGGGTATATCGGCAGTCATGTCGTGAGGCAGCTGCGCGACTCTGGCGAACCCGTCATCGTTCTCGACTCAATGGCGACTGGCTTTCGCCAAGCCGTACTCGACGCAACATTGGTCGTCGGCGATACCGGCAACGTCGAACTCGTCGACCGAATTCTGCGCGAGCATCGCATCGACACGGTCATGCACTTCGCCGCGCACACCGTGGTGCCGGAGTCAGTCGCCGACCCGCTCAAATATTACCGTAACAACACGTGCAGCACGCGGAGCCTTCTCGAGTGTTGCGCCAGGGCGAGCGTTCGCAACTTCGTCTTTTCCTCGACGGCGGCCGTGTACGGCATTCCCGAGGGCGGTATCGCGGACGAGAATAGCCCCACGGCGCCGATCAACCCATACGGTACTTCGAAGCTCATGAGCGAGTGGATGCTGCGCGACCTCGCCGCCGCGAGCAGCCTGCGTTACGTCGTTCTGCGCTACTTCAACGTCGCCGGGTCGGATCCCAAGGGTCGTATCGGACAAGCCACGCGCAACGCCACCTTGCTCACCAAGGTCGCCTGCGAGGCGGCTGTGGGAAAGCGCGCGGGAGTTTCAATCTTCGGTACCGACTATCCGACCCCGGACGGCACCGGAGTGCGCGACTACATCCACGTCGAGGATCTCGCTGACGCTCACCTGAGGGCACTCGACCATCTGCGCCAGGGCGGCGACTCGGTCACGCTCAATTGCGGCTATGGTCACGGCTACAGCGTCCGCGAAGTGATCGCCATGGTTGAACGCATTGCCGGCCGATCCCTGTCGATTCGCGAAGAGCCGCGGCGGGCCGGTGACCCGCCGACGCTGATTGCGCGCGCCGAAAAGGTGCGATCGATCCTACGCTGGCATCCGCGGTATGACAGTCTGGAGACGATCGTCAAGACCGCGCTCGACTGGGAGCGCAAGCTCCTCGATTCGCCATGGCATTAATGCCCGGGTGGTTGTGACGCTGGCCGCAGGAATCACTGCCAATAGATCCTTGGCACGCAGTCCGGGCTGTTAGAATCGCGCGTCATGCTCTTGAGCAAGCCCCGGTCGCTGAGCGGACTGATGCTGCTTGGCTTCTGCCTCGTGGCACTGCCACTGTTGATTGCCGTCGTGAACGCCGCGGTCCAGATCCGCAGCCTCGCGACGCAAAGCGAGACGCTCGTGGTACAGGGCGTGCAGACCACACGCTACAACCAGTTGCTGTTCGAGCAGATCGCTTCACTGGAACGCAGCGCGCGCCTCTATCAAGTCATCGCCAATCGCGAGCTGCTCGACGTCTACCGCCAGAATCACGAGCGCTTCCTGGAGACGCTCGAGGCGCTCGGCAAGCTCAAGCAGGATTTGCGGAGCGCCGCGCAGCTGCAGATGTTGCGGACCGAAAGCCTCGCCATCCGTCAGACGCTCGGCACGACCCTCCCCGGCAGCCCCGAACAACTTCAGGCCGTCGGCAATTTCTCGCGGCTGTGGGAAACCGCCACCGAGCTGGCGGATGACAGCCGCCACCAGATCGATCAACACCTCGAGACACTGCAACGGGCCACGGCCCGGGCGCAACGGAGTCTTTTCTGGCAGTCCGCGGCGCTCATTCCCGGAACGCTTGTCCTCACGCTTGTGTTCACTCTGTTGCTCGCGCGCCCGATTCGTCAGATCGACCGCGTCATCAATGAGCTCGGCCGCGGTACTTTTTCGCGCCCCATCAAGGTTTCGGGCCCGAGCGACCTGGAAGCGCTCGGCCGCCAGCTCGAATGGCTGCGCACCCGACTGCTCGATCTCGCGCAGGAGAAGAATCGGTTCCTGCGACACATGTCGCACGAGCTCAAGACTCCGCTCGCTAATATCCGAGAGGGCACGGAGCTCCTTCTTGACGGCTCGGTGGGCAAGTTGGAGGCCGATCAGCGCGAAGTGACGGCAATCTTGCGCGAAAACGGCATGAAGCTGCAGCGCCTGATCGAGAACCTGCTGAGCTTCAGCACCTGGCAAGCACGCAGCGTCGGTATGGAAGTGAGTGAGTTCAAGCTCCGGCCGCTGATCAAGAACGTGCTGGAGGCGCAGCAGCTCACGCTCGTGAGCCTGCGTGTTCGGCTGGATGTTCGGGTCGATGACCTTACGATCGCTGCCGACCGCGGAAAGCTCAAGTTGATTCTCGACAACCTGCTGTCGAACGCGATCAAGTTCACGCCGCAGGGCGGGGCGATTCATATCCACGCAAAGTCGGCGCGCGACCAGTTGCTGCTCGACATTGCGGATACCGGACCTGGAATTGCACTCGAAGAGCGCAGCCGCATCTTCGAGGCGTTCTATCAGGGCAAGACCCCGCAAGGGGGACACGTCAAGGGAACCGGGATCGGGTTATCCGTGGTCATCGAGTTCGTGCATGCGCACGGCGGCACAATCGAGATCGTGGATGGCGAATTCGGCGGGGCGCACTTCCGCATCCGCCTGCCGCTGCGTCAACCGGTTCTGACGGCAAGGGAATCCGCGGATGCTGCGTAAGGTCACGCGGATCGCAATGGTCACCGCCGGCGTGCTGGTGGCCGCCTGCGGCATTTTGCCGCAGCCGCTGGAACGCACACCGGCGTCGCCCGCCCAACCTCCTGATCCTTCCTTGAGCGTCGTCGCCGAGCATCTCGAAATGATGGCGCGCCTCGTCCAGACCACACCCTCCACACAGGCCGAGATTGTGCAGGCGGCACGCGACGCGGCTGAGCTCGCACCGACGACGAGCAACCGCCTGAAGTTTGCACTGGCGCTGGCCACCCCCGGTCACGGTCAGGCAAATGCAACGACCGCACGCCAGATGCTGACGGAAATCCTCGCCACTCCCGAGGCACTGCTGCCCGCTGAGCGCGCGCTCGCGTGGGTGTCTCTGCGCGAAGTTGAGCAACGGCTGATCCTGCAGGCCGAGAACTCGAAATTGCAGGGCGACGCGGCGCGCCTCGCGCGCGAACGCAGCGCGGCGACCAATCGACGCCTGCAAGCCGAGATCGACGAGAATGCGCGGCTCAAGAAGGCGCTGGCCGAGGCGCAGGCCAAGCTCGATGAGATCTCGCGCATCGAGCGCTCGATCGTGGAGCGCAATCCCCCCAACGGCAATCGTTCGCCCTGAGAATTCCTCTCCCCCGGCGGTTGCGCGAGGCATTCGCGGTCCGTGCGGGTATAATCCTCCCGGGCTCCAATCCCCGGAAGTTTCCTTGACCCCCACTGCCCAGAAGCACCAGGCGCGAATTCTCTTGGTCGACGATGATCCGGGCCTGTTACGCCTGTTGACCATCCGACTGCGCGCCGAGAATTACGAGGTCGAAGCTGTCGAAAGCGGAGCGGCCGCGCTGGCGGCGGCCGGTCGGTTCCGTCCTGACCTGGTGATCACCGACCTGCGCATGGATCAGATGGACGGGATCGGGTTGCTCAACGAACTGCAGAGCCGCTGGCCCGGGCTCAGGGTCATCATCCTTACCGCACACGGCACAATTCCCGATGCGGTACACGCAACACAGAGTGGTGCTTTCGGGTTCCTGACCAAGCCGGTCGAAAAGCAGGAGCTGCTCGACCAGGTGCAGAAAGCTCTGCGGGTCTCCGGCTTTCCCCAGTCCACCGAGGAGTGGCGTGCCGAGATCATCACACGCAGTCCGGTAATGGAAGAGAAGCTCGCGCAGGCGCAGATGGTGGCGGGCACCGATGCCCGCGTTCTCATTTCCGGTGAAAGCGGGACCGGCAAGGAACTGCTGGCGCGCGCCATCCACAAGGCGAGCGCGCGGCACGACCGGCCTTTTGTCGCCATCAACTGCAGCGCCATGGCGGAAGACCTGCTCGAATCAGAGCTTTTCGGCCACGAAAAGGGCTCGTTCACCGGCGCCATTCGTTCCCACAAGGGACTGTTCCAGGCCGCTGACGGCGGAACACTGCTGCTCGACGAGATAGGCGACATGCCGATGCAGCTGCAGGTCAAGCTGCTGCGCGTGTTGCAGGAGAATCAGGTACGGCCCGTGGGCAGCACGGACGCATTACCCGTGAATGTGCGCGTCATCTCCGCAACGCATCGCGACCTGTCGCAATTGATGTCGAGTAGCACGTTCCGCGAGGATCTTTTCTACCGCCTGAACGTGGTGCACATAGAGATGCCGCCCCTCGACCGCCGGCGCGAGGACATCCCACTGCTGGTGGCGCACTTTCTCGAACAGCTCGCGAAGGAGACCGGCACCCGGAAGATCTACGCGCCGGAAGCCGTCGAGCTGCTCGCCACGGCGGAATGGCCGGGCAACGTTCGCCAGCTGCACAACGTGGTGCGTCAAAATGTGGCGTTGTCGCGCACACCGATCATGAATGCCGAGCTCGTGCAGCAATCGCTCGGCGGCTCACCGTCGCGTCTGCCATCGTTCGATGAAGCGCGCGATGAATTCACCCGTAGCTACCTGGCGCAGCTGCTACAGATCACGAATGGCAACGTGAGCCAGGCAGCGCGGCTCGCCAAGCGCAACCGCACTGACTTCTACAAGCTTCTTTCGCGGCATCAGCTCACGCCGGACGAATTCAAGAACCGCTGAAGGGCGTATACGCCCCAACGTCAGTCGCGCGCGAGCAGGCGGCGCAGCCGCACCATCACTTCCCGCTCCGGCCCGATTGGCGCACCTCGCAGCCACCAAAGACCGAGGACGATCGCAACGTAGACGATCGCGCCCGCCGACACCTCTGCAATCAGCCGCAGCCACAGCTGCTGCTTCTGCAGCGCGCCCGCAGTGGCCAGCACGCCGACATACATCGCGAGACCCGCGCCCCATGCCGGCGCGATGGCGCCGAACATGCGCCGGACCGACAAGCCTTGTGCGCGTGATATCCATAGCAGGAACAACGGCAGCATGGTGGCCATCACCAGCGTTTTCGCGGCGGCGATGCCGATGACACCGGCCACCACGCCGCCGTAGACGAGCGCGGGAGCGAGCACGGCGAGCTGCAGCCACTTGAAAGATGCAAGCAACGCGGCGCGTCCTGTCGCCAGCAGCAATGGATCGAGCGCGAGCGCGACCCCCATGAACGCACCCCAGATCCCCAGCCAATGCATGAGCGGCACGACGGGGAGCCATTGTTTCCCCAGCAACAGCGGAACCAGCTCGGGCGCCACCGCGGAGACTCCCAGACCCAACGCCACGCATAAATAGGCTGTCGAGCGCAGCACGGTAAAGAAGCTCTCCGCCAGGCGCTCGCGATCGTTCTGCTGGCGGCTGTACACCGGGAATATTCCCCGCGACATCGGCAACACGACCTCCTCGGCGGGCGCCGTGGCGACGTCGGACGCGATGAAATAATTGCCCATCGCGGCGGTGCCGGCCTGGCCGCCGACGATGAACTCGTCCAGCTTGCGGTTGGCGAGATTGGCGACGCGCGCCAGCAGCAGCCAGCGCGAGAATCCCCAGATGTCGCCGAAGCGCGTGAGCGTCAGGCGCGGCCGGTACGGATGCATGACGAAGCTGATCACGACGTCGAGCGCGCGGCCGCCGACGAGCCCGATCACCAGCGCCCAGTAACTGCGAAAGACCAGCGCCGCGCTGATCGTCACCGCCACCGTGCACAACTTTTTTAATACGCCGAACCAGAACTCGCGATTGAAGTTCATGTCGCGGCGGAACGCGACTACGCCGATGTTCTCGAAGCCGCCGATAAGCGCGCGCAGCGACAGCAGCTGCATCACCTCGCGAACGCGCGGGTCACCGAAGTAGCGCGTCGCGAACGGCGCCGCGACCAGTAGGGCGAGCGCGAGCGCCGCCGCCTGCAAGATCTCGAGCGTCCAGGCGGTGTCGTAATGCTCGCGGGTCGCGTTGGCGTCGCGGATCAGCGCCAGGTCGACGCCGGTCTGGGTAAACACTTCGAGAAAGCCGACCACCACCATCGCCATCGCGACCACGCCGAAGTCCTCGGGCGCGAGCAGTCGCGCGAGGATGATGGTGCTGACCAGGCCGAGCACGCGCGTCGCCCAGCGCATGGCGATCATCCATGCCGAGCCGCGCAGGAGGTGCCCGCGGGGAGGATCAGTGCTGGCGCTCGCCATAGTTGCGAGCGTAGATGAGTGCGGCCTTGACGAGGTCGAGCGTGCTGCGCGGTGCGCGGTGCAGCGGCTGGTTGTAGACCGCCTGCAGATCCGCAGGCGTCAGCTGGGTACCGAGGAAGGCGTTGAGCCGCTCCAGGGTCGCTTCGGGCCTCACGATCAGATCGTCGAACAGGATCTCGTGCCGCTCGAGGCCCCGCTCATCGAGGAATTGCTTGATCGCGGTCTCGATCTGCCGGCAATAGCGCTGCGCATAGCCGAAGGACTGCACCTGACGGCGCAGGTTGTAGGAGATCCACGACTGGAGCGGCGTGCGCGTCAGCAGCAGGAAGTGGATGCTCTCGAGATCGAGCAGGTCGGCCCAGTAGCGGATCGTCAGCCACAGCCGCGGGTCTTTCCAGATCCATGGACGGTGCCGATCGCACTCGGCGATAAACTGGCGAAACGATGCCGGATCCACCTTGTGGCGCAACTCGGCGATCGCCTGCAAGGTCTCGGGCGAGTAGTTGTTCTCGTAATTGCCGCTGAAGTTCGTCGCGGCAAACAATTGCTTGTTGAGCTCGATCAGCTGCACGTTCTCGAACGTGTCGTAGTCGGGCTTCACGTAGGTCTTGGCGCCCGGCCAGTAGCCGCCGCGCACCAGCAGGCCCGTCAGTACCGAGCTACCCGACAGTCCGTAGGTGAGGACGATGACGTTCTTTTTCATCATGCGCCATTCAGGCATGCACGCCCTGCTGGCGCCGCAACTCGAGCAGGCAGCCCGCCAACGCCATGGCGATCAAGACGAGATCCACCGCACCGCCACCACCGCCGCTGGTACCACCCCCACCGCCACCAGCCGAATCGTTGTCGCTGATGGTCACGGTGGCAGTGGCCGGCGTGCCGAGCATGGCGCCTCCTGAAGGCGAGGAGATAGCCACGGTAAACGTCTCGTTGGCATCCGCCATCGCATCGTCAACGATCGGAATATCGAACGTCTTCGCTGCAGAATCTCCCGCATTCCACGAGAGTGAATTCACCGCAGCCACGTAGTCGCCCGGCGCGATCGCCGTGCCATCGGTCGTCGCATAGTTCACGGTGACCGCGCCGGCGCTGCCGTTGGTCCGGGTCACGGTAATCGACCGCGTCGGCGTGCCCTCTGACGCCGCGTACGCCGCGGACGACAGCTGCAGCGTACCCGGCGAATCGTTGTCGGCGATCGTGATTGTCGCTGTCGACGGCGTGCCCGGCGTCGCACCACTCGGTGCCGAGAGCGTAACAGTGAAGTTCTCGCTCGATTCGACGACCGCGTCGTCGAGGATCGGAATCGTGAATGTCTGCGCCGCCGCGTCGCCGTCGGCCCAATTGAGTGTTGCACCCACCGGCGTGTAATCGTTGTTCGCGATCGCACTGCCGTCGGCGCTCGCATAATTCACGCTCACCGCACCAGTGCTGCCGCCCGAGCGCGTTACCGTCAGCGTCACCGTGGAAGTACCCTCAGCCGCCGCTACATTCGCGGTCGAGAATTGCAGCGTCCCGGCACCGCCCGACGGCGCAAACGGGCTGTCGCTGCTCCATACCGGACCTCCCGGCGATCCTCCGAAGCGGCATTCGCCCGGACTTGCGCCTCCCGCGGCATCAACGATCACCGTTCCGGTGGTGCAGTTGCCCGAGGCGGGTCCGTCGAAATGATAGAGCGCGGCGGTGGCGGCGACGCCGGGCGAAAAAGGGCCCGTCGGCACCGCGAAGTTTGCGGTGTAACGGAGGTTCGTCGACAGTCGCAGCTCGTCGATCGAACCGTTGAACGCCAGCCGGCCGGGAAACGCGTCGTGCTTCTCCGTGCCGATCACGATGAAGGGATCGGAGTTGATGCACGGCCCGGTGCCGCAGTTATTCCCGGGATCGGGCTGTCCGTTGTCGGGGTACGAGAGGTTGCCGGCGACGCCGCCGGTCGGAGCGCCGTCGGCAGTGCCATCGACGAACAGCCGAATTTCGCCCGCGAGGAGGGAGCGCGTCACGGCGACGTGATGCCATTGCCCGTCGAGCACGTTGCGCGTGCCGCAGTGCGTAGCAATATTGACGTTATCGACATTCGCACCGAAAGCCACGCTCCCATTGCCGAGCGCGAGTCCGAACGCGCGCGGCAGATTGAAGCGGTCGCGATCCAGAACGATGTTGCCGTCGATCCAGCCATAGACACCGGAGCCGCAGCGAACGGTGTTGGTGTTATCGGCCGTCGAACCCTTGATCCAGAACTCGATCGTGAAATCGGTTGCGCCGACATCCGCCGGCGGCCCCGGGAGGGAATTGCTGGGATCGTCGATGCGAATCTTGACGCGATCGATGTCGTCGCGGCCGTTGCCGAAGAAACGGATGGAGCCGGCTTCAGCCGCGGTCGCGAGCAGAAGCGCCACCGGCGCAAGCAGCGCCACGGCACAACGCAGGCTGCGCCTTGCAATCGTCCTCCGCACTAGGTCCTCCCCGGCAAATCGTTATTGACCCAATCTATCAGAGCGCAAGAAGTCGCGCACGCTCAAAGGGTTATGTATTTATCTTAAGACGAGCTTCCGGCTTCCCGGGGCTCGAGAAGGAAGTCTCTATTATTGTGCGGCGGGATTCTGTGGCGCAGTACTCACACCAATTGTGAACGGGCGAATGCTCGATAGGCCCCCGCCCTCTCCTGGGTTGAATACGTCAAGAGATGCGGTGCCGGCCCGGGCCAGATCACGCGTCCCGATCTGGACCTCGAGCTCGTTTGGCGAGATGAAGGTCGTGGCGTGCTCGACGCCGTTCCAGCGCACCCGCGAGTCGGGCGTGAATCCGGCGCCACTCACGACCACGATGAGCCCACTCTCGCCTGCCATTGCGAAGCTCGGGGAGATGTCGGTGATCGAGGGCGCCGTGCTCGCGCTGGCGCTCCCCGCGCCGAGGATGCTGCGCGTGAAATTATCAAAGTTGTAGCCGCTCTCACGATACCCGCCGAAGCCTGTGGACCCGGCAGCGGTGATGCGAGAGGTGGACGAGTCGTTCACGCTCGCCTGGCCGATGATCTGCCAGCTTCCTGATACGCTGCGCTCGACGAAGGCGCCGATAACCACCGGGCTCGACCCCGTCGTGCGCAGGCGCAACCGGAACACCTCTGTTGTATTGAGTCGCGGCGACAGATTGATGGTCGCCAGCGTCGTGAGGCCGCCGGAAAGCTCGCGGGCAAGCACGGCGGATGCGGTGGAGCCGTTGACATAGAGAACATAGCGCACGACGGGGCCCGTCGTGCCGAGACCCGCTGTCTGCAGTCGTGCAAAAACCTGAGGATAGCCGACGCTCGTAGCAATCAAGCGCAGTTCCGCAGCGATTTCCACGTCGGTCGAGTTTTCTGCGGCCGGACGATAGACCAGCGCATCGCCGCCCACGCCGGAGCTGGAATTTTTGGCGGCTCGACCGGCGCTGAGGCTGAACGCAGTCGCATCCCGCTCGACCCAGCCGTTGCCGAGGGCCGCGCCATTCGGCCGCTCAAAGGCATCACCGAACACACCCGGATTGGGCGTCGAATCCGTTATCGTGAGAACGCTGGCTGCCGGAGCGCCGAGGCTCGCACCGCCCGTGGGATTGGCGAGCGTCAGATTGACCGTCTCGTTGCCCTCGACCACCGCATCAGTCGCTATGGAAATCGAGAACGTCTTGTCCGAAGCATCGCCGGCAGGCCAGGACAGCAGGCCGCTGGAGGCGGTGTAATCCGCGCCTGTCGTGGCGCTGCCGTTGGCGGTCGCATAGCTCACCGAAATGGCGCCACCCGTGCCGTTGACGCGGCGAACGGCGACGACAATCGACCCGCCGCTCTCGGCGACCTGGTAGGCCGCAGCGTTGAACTGCACTAAGCCGGGCGCCGGCGGCGCAACGTCATCGTCGGCAATCGATACAGTCGCACTCGATGGCGCCACAAGCGCTGCTCCCCCCGTCGGCGCAGTCAAGGTCACGCCAAACGATTCCGTGCCCTCAATCAGCATGTCGTCGAGGATAGGCACGGTGATCGTGCGTGCTGTTGCGTCGCCAGCGTTCCAGCTCAGCGACCCGATCTGCGGCGTGTAGTCGCCGGCCGATGTAGCGCTGCCGTTATTCGAGGCGTAGTTCACCGCAATCGCGCCATCGCTGCCCAATACGCGCTCCACCGTGAGCACCACGGAGCCGGCGCCCTCGCCCACCGCGTACGTCGCGCTCGAAAAGCGCAAGCCGCCCGGAGTCGGAGCCACATCATCGTCGGTGATCGAAATGGTGGTCGTAGACGGTGTCGCGAGAGCCGCACCGCCGCCGGGAGCCGTCAATGTCACCGAGAAGGACTCGGTCCCCTCGAAATCCGCATCCTGCAGCAGCGGAATGCTGATGATGCGCGCGGTCGCATCACCCGCACCCCAGCTGAGCGTGCCGAACTCCGTCGTGAAGTCGGCATCCGCGAGTGCGGTGCCCGTTCCAGTGGCGAAGTTGACCGACACGGCGCCGTCGGTGCCACCGAAGCGATTCACCGTCACGTCGATGGCGCCACTGCCCTCGCCGGCGCTGTAAATCGCGCTGGCGAAGCGCAGGCTGCCATGCTGAAGGGTGACCTCGTCGTCGACGATGGTGATCGTTGCCGCGGCCGGCGAGCCCAGTGTGGCACCGGAAGCGCCGGTCAGCTGCACCGTTACGGTCTCATCGGGCTCATCGATGGCATCGTCGAGCACCGCGATCGTGAACGACTTCCGCTGCACATCTCCGTTGGCCCAGTTGAGCGTGCCGCTGGTGGGCTCATAGTCCGCCCCCGGGGTCGCGCTCGCAACGATAGTCTGGTACGCCACTGAGGCCGAGCCCGTGCTGCCGCCCGCCCTCTCGACCGTCACAGTGATCGTGCCGGCCGTCTCGGCCGCCGAATAGGTCGCGGCCTGCAATGCCAGCGAACCGGCGCCGCCCTCCGGGAACGGCGAATCGCTCGACCACAGCGGGCCGACCGGATTGCCGCCCACTCGCAATACACCCGGGCTCAGACCGACGGCGTCGCCCACCGCCGTGCCGCTTGCTTCGTCGAAGTGATACAGCGCGGCGGTCGAGGCATCGACCGTAAACGGCGACGTAGGTACGACGAAGCTGGCCAGGTAGCGCGCGGTTGTCGAGAGGCGCACTTCGTCCAGGAAGCCGCGGAAGGATGGATAACTAGCGACACCGGCGTCGTGCTTCTCGGCGCCGACGACGATGTACGGGTCGGAGAACGCGCACGAGCCGTTACAGTAGTTGCCGGGTACGCCATTGTCGGGATAGGAGATGTCACCGGGAGCACCGACGACGGTGCCATCCGCTTGCCCGTCGACGTAAATCCGCATGGTCCCGGTATTGCGCTCGCGCACCACTGCGACGTGATGCCACGCCCCGTCGAGTACGTTGCGCACGCCGCACAGCGTGGTTGACCAGTTGGCGACGTTGGTGCCGAATGCCACACGCCCGTTGCCGAGCGAGATGCCGAAGGAGCGCGGCTGGTTGTAGCGGTCGCGATCGAGGACGGTATTGCCGTCGATCCAGCCGTAGGTGTTGCCGCAGCGCACGGTGCCGCGATTGTCGGCGAGCGCACCCTTGATCCAGAACTCGATGGTGAAGTCGGTTGCGCCGATGTCCGCCGGCGGTCCTGGATTGGTGTTCGCCGGATCGTCGATCAGGATCTTGGCACGGTCGATGTCGTTGACACCGTTGCCAAAAAAGCGCAGGGAATTCGCGGTCGCCAGCGCGGGAATCATCGCCAGGAGAACGCTGAACGACCGCGCCCAGGCGCGATGCAACATGAGCATTTCCAGTGCGAGGCTGTGACGCCCGCGGGTTACCGACTTACGAAGCTACGCGGCTTCTGTGGCTGGGTCCGTACGGCAGCGCACGAACGATAGCTCATTGGTGATTACCTTTCATGTCTCTCGCTGGCGACAAGGACATCCAGTATCGTTCTTACAATGACCGATCCGTCAGGAAGTCCCGAAAGTCGCGTGCCGTTTGGCCGGCGCGGTCTGGCGCTCGCGGTGCTCCTCCTCCTCACGCTCGGCAGCTCTCTCTGGGCCGCACGCTGGGGACTACCCGACGGCGCAACCGTCGAAACGAGCTCGCCCTGGGCGGTGGACAGCATCGCGCCGCTGGGCCCGCTCAACGAGGCTTATTACAGGTTTTCCCGCGAAGGCATCGATGACGTTGTCTATCCGCTCTTCCACTACGTCGTCCTCGCTGTTGTCTACGCGCCCTACGTCGGCTTCGCGTTTGCGACCGGGCGATTTGAGAACCCGAGCTCCGAGTTTCCCTTCGGTGCGACTGATCCCGGCCAGCTCTTTGCGCATCTCACGCTGCTCGCGAGCTTCGTCAGCGCCCTGATGGCGGCCGGATGTGTACTTGGTGTGTACATGTTGGCGCGCGAGCTCTTCGATGCGCGCACTGCCACGTGGTCGGCGTTGCTCGCCGCGCTGGTGCCGCCCTTGGCCTACTACGGCTCGACCTCGAATCTGGACGTACCGTATCTCTTTTGGACGCTGCTCGCGTTCTGGCAGCTCGCGCGCGCGGCGCTCCGTCAGCGCTTGTCGAATTACGCCCTGTGCGGCTTATTCGCCAGCCTCGCGGTGGCGACCAAAGACCAGGCGGCAGGCTTTTTGGTTCTCTACCCTGTCGTGGTTCCCTGGCTCATCCATCTCGACCTCCGCCGCCGCTCGCCGCAAACCAATGCGTTTGACGTGCTTCGCGACCGTCGCCTGTGGACTGCCGGGGTGGCAGCCCTGGTCACCTACGTGCTCGCCAACAATCTGGTCTTCGGTCTCGAGGGCTTCCAGCGTCACCTCAAGTTCGCCGACGCGTTTTACGCCGCAAACCTCGCGACGGACGTGCGCGGCCTGCTGGGCCGTCAGCCCGATCTGCTCACGCACAGCGCCACACTTCTCGTGCAGATGGTCGGCGTGCCAGTGCTGCTGCTCGCCGCAGCCGGTGCCTTCAGTGTGCTGCGCGAGCGCCGCTGGCTGGCGCTGCTGCCTCTGGTGTGTTCGGCAGGCTACTACGTTTCGATGATCGCACCGGCAGTGTCGCATTCGCGCTATTTGCTCGGTGTTGTCCTGCTGCTCATGCCACTTGCCGGCAGGGCCATCACCACAGCGCTCGATGTGCCGCGTGTCGCGTGGCGCGCGATTGGCTTGGCGGTCGCGGCAGCGGCGCTACTCTGGCAATCCGTTCTGCTTGCGCATTTGCACCTCACTCTGGCGCGCGACAGCCGCTACGCGATGGATCGATGGGTACGCGCGACCGTTCCAGCCGGTGCCACGATCGAATCGAGCACGCAGGCTCGTTACCTCCCGCGCCTGTCCGACACCTATCGCTACGCGATCGTGGGCAATTCCTTTAGTGCGACCCGGTACAACCTGCTCGGCACCAATCTGACTCTCGAGGCGCTGCGCGCGCGTGCCCCTGAGTATGTGCTGGTATTGTCCGAGTCCTGGCTCAGCGGTGACCCGACGCGCGTGGAAGAGCCGCAGATCCGCGCTTATTACGACGCGCTGCTCAAGGGTGAGGCGGGCTATGCAGTGGTAGCGCGCTTCGAGACTCCGACCTGGCTCCCGTACCGACAGATCACCGCCGGCACGCAGCCGACCAGCGTGTTGCTGCGGCGCCGTTCTTGAGCGAGGCGCAATCGCATCGCATGGCATCCGCAACGCGCAATCACGCAGTCTTCGTCATCGGTATCGCGCTGAGCGCGCTGTTCCTGTGGATCGCAGTGCGCGACGTCGACTTCGATCAAGTCCAGGCCGCGCTGGCTGCGGCCGATGCCCGTTGGGCAGTGCTGGTGCTGGCATTTCTCGCGGGCTTCTGTCTCGCCAAGGCGTGGCGTTGGTCGATGCTGCTGGGGCTTCCAACCGCGCACGGCAGCGCGGCATTGACGCGCGCCGTCCTGGTCGGCTACGCGGCAACATCGCTCCTGCCATTGCAGCTGGGCGAAGTCGTGCGCGCCTGGGCGGCGAGCAAGGTCGTGGATCGCTCGCTCGCGCCGATCGTGGTGTCGATCGCGCTCGAGCGCGTGCTCGATCTGTTCGCAGTCCTCGCCGTGCTGGCGGGAGTGCTGCTGCTGGGCGGCCCATTGCCGACAGGCCTGCTGCGCGCCGGTTGGACGCTCGGTGCCGCGAGCCTCGTGCTGCTTGTCGCCCTCGTGATCTATGTCGAATTCACCGAGGCCACGCTGCGCTGGGTGGCGCGCTTGGCCACGCCTCTGCCGGCGCGCGCGCGCGCCATCCTGCTTGACCAGTTGCGGCGCGGAGCGCACGGTGCCGCCTCGTTGCGCAGTCCATCGATGTGTCTCTGGCTCGGCGTGTCTTCGCTGGCACAGTGGGCGCTGATGGCAGGCTGCATCGCTGCCAGCTGTGCTGCGCTCGGCCTCGATGTGCCATTCGCCGCCGCGGCTTCGGTACTGGGGTTGACGATCATCGGCATGAGCCTGCCGTCCGGGCCGGGCTACGTCGGCAGTATCCAGCTCGCTTTCACGATGGGACTCGCGCCATTCGGCATTGCCCCAGGTCCCGCAATCGCCGCCTCGATTTTCTATCACGTGCTCGTCTGCGGCTCCCTCATCGTGGCCGGTCTAATCGCCCTGCGCCGCCTCGGCGGGACGCTGCGGTCGATCGTTTCGGTGCCGCCCGTCAGCTAGCAACTGGCCGTGCGTCCGTACGGCCGATGTAACTCACTTCTCGCCGAATCCGGCATCGCCGTGCACGGCGTCACAGCGAGCTGTCGATTTTCTTTACAGGCACGCTCGCAGCCAAGCGGTCGAGTAGCTTCAACCAACTGATTGGCTGGGGTTTCCTGAGCCCGGTCCGAAACTTGCTACATCAAGTCTGCTATCACAAACAGGACCTCAGGTCACATGGGGAGATTCCGCGCGACACAGCTTGACCGCCGTGGCGTACCCGCTGCGTCCTTCCGTTTCGCGAGCGCCCTTATCGCCCTGCTGCTCGCGGGTGCCGGCACGCCAGCCTTCGCGCACCTCTCGGACACATTTGATCGGGCCGACAACGCGGCTCTCGGCAACGGCTGGGTCGAGAAAAACGCTGCCGCATTTGCGATCGCCGGCAACCGGGCCAGCAAGCAGACGGTCGGCACGGGATATCGCGACAATCTGGCCTATCGGCCGGCCGGGGAAGACGTCCTCAACGTCGAGGCTGCAGTCGAGGTGCAGTTCACCGGCGCGCCCGGTTACGCGCAGCTCGCCGTGCGCGTGCAAAGCGCCACGGTGGCAAACGCTGACACGCTCGACGGCTACCTTCTGTACATCAACAACAGCAACTCGCAGGCGATCATCGGGCGCCAGAACGGCACGGCCTTCATCACGACCCTGGCGACGCTGAACCTCGGCACCGCACTCAACACGACCGACCGCTTCCGGCTGCGCCTCGCCGCCCGCGGCACCAATCCCGTGCTGCTGGATGCGTTCGTCGAGCGGCTCAACGGCGCGATCTGGGAACAAATCGGGCAAGGAAGCGCGAGCGACGCCGCGGCCAATCGCTTCGCGACTGCGGGCTCGGTGGGCTTCGGCGGCTACACCGAGGCCACCTACGCGTTTGACAACTTTGCACGCATCGATCTCGGCGCGACCGGCACGACCAATCCGGCACCCACGACCGCCGCACTGTCGCCGACCCAGGCCAACGCCGGCGAGAGCGGTCTCACTGTGGTGGTCTACGGCAGCGGCTTCACCACGGACTCGATCGCTCGTTGGGAGGGTGCCAATCGCGTCACGACCTACATCTCACCATCGGAGCTGGAGGCCGCAATCACGACCGCCGACATCGCTACGCCGGGTCAGCGTGCCATCACGGTTTTCAATCCGACGCCCGGCGGCGGAACGTCGGCCGCGCTGATTTTCACCGTCGCCAACCCCGGCACGCCGGCGCCAACGATCAGTTCGTTGTCGCCCCCCAGCGCCAATGCCGGATCGGCTGCCTTCACGCTCAACGTCAACGGCACCGGCTACGATGCGACTTCGGTGGTGCGCTGGAACGGCAGCAATCGCACCACGAGCTTCGTATCCGCCACGCAGCTCACGGCCGCGATTACCGCGGCGGACATTGCTGCGGCCGGCAGCGCCACCGTCACCGTGCAGCGCGTCACTGATGGCGCGGTTTCGGGCTCGAGCACGTTCACGATCAATGTGGTCGTGCCGGGCGATTTTGTCGACACCTTCAATCGCGCCAATAGCGATGCGCTTGGCAACGGCTGGATCGAGAAGACCGCAGCGAGCTTCGAGCTGGTGAGCAATGAGGCCGCGCGCACTGCGGCCGGCTTCGATTATCGCGACAACCTGGTGTACCGCCCCGCTGCGGAGGACGTGCTCGACGTCGAGGCTGCGGTCGAAGTGCGCTTCGCCACTGTCCCGCCTGGCTATCCACAGATCTTCGTCCGGGGACAGTCGGCCACGATTGCGGGCGCCAGCACGCTCGATGCCTATCTGCTCTACATCAACAACAGCAATACGCAGGCAGTGATCGCGCGCCAGCGCGGCACGAACTACGACGAGCCGCTGGCCACGTTTGCGCTGAGCCTGTCTCTCAACACCACCGACCGATACCGGCTGCGCCTTCAGGCATCTGGCAGCAACCCCGTCCAGCTCTCCGCCTTTGTCGAGCGCCAGAATGGCACGGCGTGGCAGATCATCGGCCAGACGACCACGAGCGATTCGGCCGCGAATCGCATCGGCACGGCCGGCACGGTCGGCATCGGCGGCTATACGGAGCTCAGCCCCAGATTCGACAACTTCACGCGCACTGCCCTCGGCGGCACCGCCAATAACCCCGTGCCTGCCATCAGCACGGTCGCGCCGACGAGCGCCACGGCTGGCTCCGGGGCGCTCACGCTCACAATCAACGGCAGCAACTTCGTCAACGGTTCGACGGTGCGCTGGAATGGCGCCAACCGGACCACGACGTTCATTTCCTCGAATCAGTTGCAGGCAGCGATTCCTGCGACGGATACGGCGACCGCGGGGACCGCGGCCGTCACGGTGTTCAACCCGGCGCCCGGCGGTGGAACCTCGGGCAGCGTGACGTTCTCGATCACTTCGGTGACCAGCAATCCGGTGCCGGTGGCGAGCAGCCTGTCGCCGAGCTCGGTCGCCGCCGGTAGCGCGGCATTCACGCTCACGGTCAACGGCTCGAATTTCATTAACGGCTCGGTCGTGAGGTGGAATGGCAGCAGCCGCACCACGACGTTCGTTAGCGCAACGCAGCTGACCGCCGCGATAACGGCGGCCGACGTCGCTGCGCAGGGCACGAACACCGTGACAGTGTTCAACCCGACCCCGGGCGGCGGCACCTCGGGCAACCTCACCTTTACGGTGAATGCGGCCAGCAATCCGGTGCCGAGCGCAACGTCTCTCTCGCCCTCCTCGACACCTGCCGGTGGCCCGGCATTCGCGTTGACGGTCAATGGAACGAACTTCGTGGCCACCTCCGTCGTGCGCTGGAACGGCTCGAACCGCACGACGACTCTTGTCTCCGCCACCCAGCTCACTGCGGCGATCTCCGCTTCTGACATCGCGTCGCAGGGAACCAGAACGGTGACGGTCTTCAATCCGACGCCGGGCGGCGGCACGTCCGGAGGACTGACATTCACGATTACCGCTCCGCCCGCCAATAACCCGGTGCCGGTGCTCACCTCGACCTCGCCAACAGCGTGGCCGACCGGCGGCAGCGCCTTCACGTTGACGGTGCTGGGCTCGAGCTTCGTGCCCTCCTCTGTCGTGCACTGGAATGGTACGGCGCGCACCACAACCGTCATCTCGGCAAACGAATTGCGCGCCAGCATCAATCCGGCCGACGTCGCGTCGGCGGGCCTGCCGACAATCACCGTGGTAACACCCTCACCCGGTGGCGGACGCTCCGCGCCCGTGACGTTCTTCGTCCAGGATGGAGCGATCACTTATACGTACGACAATTTCAGCCGGCCAAACAGCGTCAACATCGGCAACAATTGGACGGAGAAGAATCCGGACGCCTTCTCGATCGTGAATGGCGAGGTGCCGAGCATCGTCACCTCGGGCGGCTTCACGCAGGACATCATGTACCGTCCGGCGAGCGAGCAGCGCCTCGACAGCGAGTCGTCGATGGAATTCACCCGCCAGTCAAGCCAGGCGCAGCTCAATCTCGCGAACTACCCGCAGCTTCACGGCCGCGTGCAGCTCAACACGGTGACTTTTGCCTGGACCCTCGACAGCTACATCTTCTTCATCGACGACAGCGTGCCGAATCCGGCCCGAGCGATGTTCGCGATCACCTCGGCGCCACAGATCGGCGCGCGCAACGAGTGCTACATCGCCCCGGTGCCGCTGCCCGCGCCGCTGGTCGTCGGCGAGCGCTATCGGCTGCGCTTCCGCATCTCGGGCACGGCGCCAGTCGTGCTCTGGGGCGCCGTGGATCAGTACTCAAACGGCAGCTGGACGCAGCTGGCACAGGGAACGGTAAACCATACGCCGACCACGCAAGTCGATCCCAACATCTACTGCGACGGCCCGAACCCGACAATGCCGCAGCCGCTCACCAGCGCCGGTGTGGCCGGCCTTGCGAAATGGACCAACCGCACGGATGTGTACGACAACTTCTACGTCCGCGACCTGGCTCCGCTGGCGCCTGCGCCGACATTGAGCAGCCTGAGTCCCAGCTCGGCCGCAGCGGGCGGCGCAGCGTTTCAGCTCACGGCCAATGGCAGCGGATTCCAGCCCGGCGCGACGGTGCGCTGGAACGGCTCGGCTCGTACCACCACTTTCGTGTCGTCGACCCAGCTCACCGCGATGATCAGCGCCGGCGACATCGCATCCTCGGGCACGGCTTCGGTCACCGTGATCAACCCCGGCTCGGCGGAGTCGGCCAGCCGCAGCTTCACGATCACGTCACCGTCCGGCACGACGACCTTCAGCGACAATTTCGACCGCGCCGACGCCGCGGCGCTCGGTAACGGCTGGATCGAGAAGAACGCCAACGCCTTCCGCATCGCCGGCAATCGCGCCGACAAGCTCGCCACACCAGGCGGCGACTATCGCAACAACCTCGTCTATCGGCCGGCGACTGAGGACCGGCGCGACGTCGAGGCGATGATGGAGCTCCGTCCCGAGGCGTCAGCCATCGGCTATCCCGCAATTCTCACGCGCGTCCAGCAGGCCACCGTGAACACCGTGAACGGGTTCCAGGGGTACATGCTGTTCATGGATTCGAGCAATACGCTCGCAGTCATCGCGCGGCAGCTCGCCGACGGCAACTACGAGACGCGCCTCGGGCAGTTCAATCTGAGCTCACCGCTGGTGACCGGCCAAACGTATCGGATGCGGTTGAGCACTGTCGGCTCGACGACGGTCACGGTGACGGGGACCATCGAGCAGCTCACGGGCGGCGGCACCTGGACGGTGCTTGGCACCGCGACAGCAACCGACACGTCGGCGCAACGGATCGCCAACCCGGGCGCCGTCGGGTTCGCCGGCTACGTCGAGGATGCGTACAGCTTCGATAACTTCAGCCGCGTCGATCTGGGGCCCTGACACCGCCTGCGTCACGGCGCCGTTCAGGGCGCTCGCAATCCCGTCTGTTTGCGGGCCTAGGTGGCGCCCGGCGAGCGACGCTTACCGAGAACTTTCGCCGGTACCCCGCCAACGATCGTACGCTCCTCTACGGCATCCTTGACCACTGCTCCAGCTGCCACCACGGCGCCGCGGCCCACGTCGTTCATCACCACCGCGTGGCTGCCGATCCAGCAGTCGCCCGCGAGCGTGATGCGCCGCTTCTCGCCGCCCTGCTGGGACATCGGCACGTCGATGCGTTCGTAGCGATGCTGGCGCGAGCCGCTCAGGAACGTGCAACGCTCACCGATCAGCGTGTGATCGCCGATGTCGCAGTGATGAATGATGCTGTAGCGCCCGATCAGCACGTCGCTGCCCACGGCGACGTCGCGATAGATGAACATTGCACCGCTCTCGATCAACACATTTCGCCCGCAGCTGTGCAGCGCGAATCGGTAGAACTCATAGCGCAGGATCACGCCCGGGAAATAGGGCACGAACGCCAGTAACTCGGAACAGCTGCGAAAAATGATATCGGACAGGCGCGACAGTAGCGCCAGCGGCAGTGCGATTGGCCACATCAGGATCCCGAGGAACGCCATCAACCCACGTGCTGTCCGGCCGGCAGTGAACTGCAGATAGCGCGTTTCGGAGTATGCGGCGGAAGCACGCTCGGGATCGCTCATGGCGCCCTCATGTGGCCGCCTGCAGCACGGCCGCGCGTCGGAAGCGGCGATAGCTGAGATTCTCGGGCAGCCATGCGACGCGCAGTCCCGCCTGCGCCGCCCACTGCGCAAGCCGCGGTTCGTCGACCGGCATGAGCGGGCGCGAGGTGCGTGCCCCGAAGTAGCTGGCGAACTCACGCATGCCACCGATCAGCGCATCGCCGAGAAATCCGGCGCCCGCGCTGAAGCGCAGGTAGCCGAGAAGCTCACGCGCTGAGCTCGCGCCCGGCTGGATCAGGTCGGAGAGCACGAGGCGGCCCCCGGGTCTGAGCATTCTCCGCCAGCGCTGCAACCACGCCCGTAACTCGGGTTCCGACATGTACTGCACTACGCTGTGCACGCAGATGAGATCGTAAGCGGCCGCCGTCATTGCCGCATTCGGATCGGATAGATCGACCATCTCGACGTTCGGCAACCATGCGACGCGCGCCCGCGCGCGCCGCCGCACATTGGCGGCGCCGTCCCACAGCGCGACGCTCGCGACATGCGGCGCCAGCTGCTCGGCGGCAAAACCGAACCCGCAGCCGAAATCGAGCGCGCGCGTACTGGAATCGACCGGGACCAGGCGGCGCAGGCGTGCGATGTGATCGCGCGCTTCGGCACGGAATACCTCCTGCTTGTCCTCGATCTTCTCCCAATACGCCAGCCATTCTGCAGCGCCGCTCCCCGCCGGGCCCGGTGCGCGCCATGCAGCCGGCAACGACGGGTCTGCTGCAAGCTGATCATTTCGCAGGTCAAACCATACCTCGGTCATGGGCTCGCCGCCTAGCTGGTAACCTTTGAAGTGCGCACCCATCAGGTGATACAGCATCAGCACCGGCCGATTATCGGCGTCCACCAGCATGCGCATGTCTTCAATGCCAGCGCGACGCAGGAATTCCGCCGATCGCCTGACCAGAAGCTGGCTCAAACGCAAACCGCTCTCGCGTTGGAACCGGTTGCTGAGAAACTGCGGCCGAACGGCGATGCAGACCACCTCGCCAAGCTCTTCTTCGCCGCGCTCGATCTCGTGACGCCGGGAGCCGAGGACACGGAGTGCGCGCAGGAGGTTCGGGATGCGGCTCGGCCGGGATACGACGGAACCGAGTGTCTCCCAGGCGGCGAGCCACGCATGCCTGCGCAGTCCGCTGCGGTGAAAGCTCAGGGAATAAGGCGTCACCGCGACGAAGCCCGCCGGAACGTCGCCGACCCGCGCCAGCAGGACGCGAAGCACACCCTCGTCCATGTGCGCCCGATAACACACCTCGCGCACGAACCGGCGTCCCAGACCCGCCATCGGACCGTAACTCAGCAATTCCATGTGCAGCTCAGCGACAGCGTCGAGATCGGCTGCATCGCTTGACGATACATCGGCGAGTTCGAGGCGGTGCAAGGACGCATCGCCCTCCATGTGCGCGGCGGCGCTCATACGCGCCGCATCTTCTTGAAGCGCTCTCCGTGCAGGGACTCCTCGACCAGCTCCACTTTCTGCGGCACCGCATAGCGCGCCAGCTTGTTCTGGCAGAACCGCCGCATGCGCAGGCGAAACTGGGCCAGCGATTCGCCGCTGGTGAGCTTGACCCGCGCGAACACGATCTGGCCGGTCATCCGGTGCGCCTCGCCGGTCACCGCGACATCCTCGACTCCGCTCATGAGCTGCAACACGCTCTCGACTTCCGCCGGATACACCTTCTCGCCGCCGACGTTGATTAGCTCTGACTTGCGACCGAGGATGCGCAGGTATTCACCATCCACTTCCACGGCATCACCGGTCTTGAACCAGCCGTCGGCAGTGAAGGGGCTGGGATGATTGAGATAGCCCAGCATCGCGGACTTCGCCTTGATTTCCAGCATGCCGTCGACCACGCGCGTCTCGAAGCCTTCGCCTCCGACCTTTACCCACAGGGAGTCCGAGGATTTCGACTTGGAGCGCAGAATGCCGACTTCCGAGAGGCCGTAGGTCTGCAACAGTTTGACCTGCGGGAACGCGGCGTGAAAGCGCTTGAGCGTCGATTCCGGCATGACCTCGGTGCCGTAGGTCACCATCTTGAGGCTGGACAGGTCGTAGCGACGAAAGGCTTCGCTCACGAGCAGCAGGTTGAGGAACGTCGGCGAAGTCGGCAGCAATTCCACCCGGTGGTCCTGCACGACGCGGCAGATGGTCTCGGGCCGTCGGTCCGGTACCGTGACCACGCAGCCGGTGTTCGAAAGGTTGTAGAGCAGCGTGTTGAAGCCGCCGATGTGATCGAACAGCAGGAAAGTGATCGTGCGCAGCGTGTGGCGCGGCACCGTGAACTTCTCCAGCATCGGCACGATGTCGTGCAGAGCCGCCTTGCTTTTACCGGTGGAGCCCGAGGAGAACAGGATAAGACCCGGATGTCCCAGCGTCTTGAGCTTGCGCAGCAGCTCGTGGGCGACGTGCCGGCCCGTGCTCTCGATCTGCAGGCGGTCCTCGGCATCGATCGAGATCTGGCACTCGACTTCAGCGATCGCTCGAAACTCGGGTTTCTTCTCCTCCACCGAGCTCGTGAGCGGCACGATGATCGCGCCGCGCTCGATGAGTGCGAGGAGAAGCGCTACCGCGCGCGGCGAAAAGTCCGCCTCTACGCTCACGACCGCGCCACGCGGCACACCTTGCTTCTCGAGCGTGCCACTCAAGCGCTCGAGCTCGGACGCGAGCCAACCGTAGCTGGTCACGGCATCGCGCCAGACAATCGCCGGGGCTTCGCTCGCCTTGCGGAACCGCTCGATCAGGAAATCGACGTGCATCAGACGCCCCCGAGATACAGCACCTGCCCGGTGACGAAGCCGCTTTCGCGTCGGAGGAAGAAGTCAACCACGTTGGCCACGTCCGCGAACGTGCCCAGCCGCTTGATGGCTTGGCGCGCCACCAGTCCCGCGATCTTTTCCTGGGGTACTGCGCGGATGAGGTCGGTCTGCACAGGCACGGGTCCCACGGCGTTGACAGTGATGCCGAAGTCGGCCAGCTCGCGCGCCATCACACGCGTCAGGGCCTCCACCGCCGCCTTCGATGCCACATAAGCCGCCTCGCCCTCGAGACGCAACGGCACGGCCACGGTGGTGAAATTCACGATGCGGCCAAACTTCGCTCTCTGCATCACTTTCGCCGCCTCGCGCGCGAACAGAAACGTGCCGGTCAGATTGGTCTCCATCACGCGCCGCACCGTGTCGATCGGGGTCAGCAGCGAGTGATTCATGGACGCGATGCCGGCATTGTTGATCAGGTGATCGAGCCGGCCGTATTCCTTGCGCAAGCTGGCGAACAACGCCATTGCGCCCGCTTCGTCGGCGACGTCGATCGTCGCGTGTCGATAGTGCGCGTGCGCGAGGTCCGTGGCCTCGCGGCTGCAGCCGATCACGCGATGCCCCTGCGCCAGGTAATGCTCAGCGAGGTGCCGACCGATACCCTTGCGCGCGCCGGTGATCAGCGTGACCGGTTCAGCCATGGCTCAGCCGCTCTTGCCCTTGCGGCGCGTCGCGAGCTCCTGCGCGGCGTACGCGGCCAGCGTGCCGATGGTGCGATAGGGGCTGGAGCGTTGCGACAACGCCTTCTCGTCTGCCAGCGCCACGCCGACTTCGTACTTTTCCTCGAGCGCCTGCTCGACGGCGATCACGAGCGATACCAGTGCCATCGAGTCGAGCAATCCGCCCTCACCGAACAGTCGTGTGTTCGCATCCAGCGTGCCGTCGATCTCGACGCCCTGCTCGGCGGCAAGGTCACGGGTCGCGGCGATGATCATCTGCGTCAGATCTTCACTCATCCTTCTACTCCATTATCGTGAGCCTTGGTGCGCCCTCGCGCACTGCCGCGCCAGGTCAGCCGCCGTGCGGCAACATTGCGCGGGCGCTTGCTCAAGCGGCTTCCGGTTCGGAGTGCATCACCCTGAGCTGAGGCGACTGTGCCAGCCGCTCGGCATGCCCTCGCATTGTCAGCAACTCGAACTTTTCGGCCATCAGGTCCAGCGCCTCCCCCACCAGTGCGACTTTTGCGTCGCGCGGCAGATCCATACCAGGGAAGAATGCGAGCTCCTTGACGTCCTCGCGGCCGAGAAAATCCAGTGGGTGCAGCAGGATCGAGGGTTGGGTGCGCGTGAGCCCGCACATCGCAAGTGCGAAGCGGAAATACAGGCGCGCCAGCGGTCGCGAGAACTTGCTCAGGTACAGGATGTAGCTCAGATGGATGGGCACCTTGAATAACGGCATGGTGGTGACCGGGATCTCGAGCAGCTGGCGTCCATCGAGCTGCCAGCGGTAGGGCTTGAGCGGTTTGAGAGCGTCGGACCAGGTGCCAAACAATGCCTTGCGCTGCTCCTTCTCTTCCTTGCTCAGGTTGCTGGTCGCAAAGAAGTAGGCGCGCGCCAGTGGATTGAGCAGGTTCGGGAACACGGTCGCGTCATAGAGGTAGCCTCGCTTCGCGAGAACCCTGAGTGTCGTGTTCGAGAGACTGAATCCGGGCCCACGGAATCCAATCGGGTGAACGCCCGTCGCAGCCTCGATGTGCTGCTCCGCTCTGGCGAGCTCGGCGTCGAGCTGTTCCTCGCTGTAAAGGTGCAGCCAGGGTTCGTGATTGAAGCTGTGGTTGGCGATTTCGTGCCCCGCCTCGGCGAGCGCACGCAGCGGTGCGCGGTTGCGCTCCAGCGCGGCATCCTGACCCACGATGAAGAACGAGATCTTCAGACTCCGCGCTTGCAGAAACGCCAGGATTCGGGGTACCGCAACATCGAGATACGATGGAAATCCCCGCCACGCCGGGTCGCCGTGGGTTTTCATGTAGGACCACTGGTTATCGAGATCCAGTGAGAGGCTGGCGCACGGGCGGTTGGACACAGTCTGTACTCAGCCGCTCAGCGGCGCGATCTTGACCGGCTCGCCGTTGGCCTTGAGCGAGCGTTGTGCGGCATCCAGCACCTTTACCACGCGCAAGCCGTCGTAACCGTCGCTGACGGGTTGACGGCGCGTTCGCACGCATTCGAGAAAATGCAGGCATTCGAGCCGCAATGGCTCGCTCATCTTGATGTAGGGCACCAGGATGTCGCCGAACCGCAGGCCGATGTACTCCGCAAAGCTATCGTAGTCGGTGTTGATCTGAGCGCCCTTGTCGTAGACGCGCAGCTTCTCGTTGGCCTCGAGATCATCGAACACCGCCATCTTGCGGTTTCCGACGATCGTGATCTTGCGGGTCTTGTGCGGATCCAGCCAGCTGACATGGATGTGCGCCATCGCCTTGTTGGCGAAATTCAGGCTCAGGAACACGACGTCCTCGATGTCCTTCTGCAGGTAACACTGGCCGCGGGCGGAGACGTCGGTTGGCTCCTGCCCGAGCATGTAGAGGATCGAGGAGATGTCGTGCGGCGCGAAATTCCACAGCGCATTCTCGTCGCCGCGCACGGTGCCGAGGTTCAGCCGTTGCGCGTAAACGTAGTACACCTGTCCGAACTCGCCGTTCCTGATCATGTCCTTGAGGCGATTCACCACCGGGTGGTACTCGAGCAGGTGGCCGACCATCAGGATGCGCTTGTTCAGCTTGGCGATCTTGATCAGCTCCTCGGCATGACCGACGTCGAGCACGAAGGGCTTCTCGACGTATACGTCCTTGCCGGCCTCCAAGGCGCGCTGGGCGAGCGGAAAATGTGCGGGCGCAATGGTGGCGATCACGATCGCCTGCAGGTCTCGATCCTCGAGGAGCTCCTCGAAGTTACGCGTGAGCTTGCTGCCGGGGTATTGCCGCGCCGCCTGGTCGAGCTTGCTCTGGTCAAGGTCGCACACGTAACGCAGGTTCGCCTCGGCGAGCTGCGAATAGTTGCGTGCCAGATTCTTGCCCCAGCCGCCGATTCCTACCACTGCCACTTCGACCATGGTCGCCTTCGCCTCTCTTCGATCATTCGTCGTCTGACGTCGATTGGACTGCCGTCGCTCCTGCATGTCGCTGCCCTCAGCGGCCAGCGTCAGCCGCCGAGCTCAATGCGGCCACGATTGCCTCGGCGGCCCGGCCTTCGCCGAATGGTTTGCCAGCACCTCCGGGAAAATCAGGGCGTGGTGGCTGCGCCAGCCATCTGCCGACGGCGACCAGCACTGCGTCGCGCCCGGTGCCGGCGACGACATTGCCGCCCGCCTCAACCGTCTCGACCCATTCCGTCTCACCTCGCAGCGTCACGCAGGGGCATCCCAGGAAGAACGCCTCTTTCTGCAATCCGCCGGAATCCGTGAGCACGACACGCGCGCCATCCACCAGGCTCACCATGTCGAGATATCCGAGCGGCTCAATGAGCTTGAGCTGCGGCCGCGGCGTCCAGGCATTGAGCTCTCCGCGCAATACGTTGGCTGTGCGCGGATGCACGGGAAACACCAGCGGCACGTGACGCTCGGCGATCTCGTTGAGAATGCCAAGGAGGCTGCGCAGCTGCGGCACAGCGGTGTTTTCCGCCCGGTGCAGTGTCACGACGCCATAACCGTGGGTCACGAGTTTCAGGCGCTCGAGGATCTGAGAGCGCGCCGCTGCTCGCTGACGGACATACAGGACCGCGTCATACATCACATCGCCCGTGTACATGCTGCGCCCGGCGAGGCGCTCTTCGGCGAGATTGCGCATCGCCGTCGGCGTGGGCGCAAGCAGGAGGTCGGAGATATGATCGGTGGCAATTCGGTTGATCTCCTCGGGCATGGCGCGATTGAAGCTGCGCAGCCCCGCCTCGACGTGGACGCTGCGGATGTGCAGCTTGGCGGCCGCCAGCGCGCCGGCAATGGTCGAATTGGTGTCGCCGTAGACCACGACGGCGTCGGGCTTACGCTCGAGCAGCAAGCGCTCGATGCCCTCGAGCATTCGTGCGGTCTGCGCGCCGTGCGGTCCCGAGCCGACCCCGAGGTCCACGCCGGCGCGCGGAATGTCCAACTCGTCGAAGAACACGTCGGACATGCCGGGGTCGTAGTGTTGACCCGTGTGGACGATTAGATCCTCGATCTGCGGCGCACCGTTGGCATTGTGCCGCGCGAGCGCGCGGCACACGGGTGCCAGTTTGACGAACTGCGGCCGGGCGCCGACGATGCTGACGGTCCGCATGTCAGTGCCCGCGGAGTGGGTCCAGTGTCGCTGTCTCTGGACCTGTCACAGCGTCCCCGTCACGAATAGAACTGCGCGATCGTATCGACCACGTACTGCAGTTGTTCAGGCTGAAGCTCCGGATAGACCGGCAACGCCAGCGTTTCGCGCGCCGCGCGTTCGCTCTGCGGACAGTCGCCCTCCCTGCCGCCGAGGTACGCAAAGCATTTCTGCAGGTGCAGCGGCACGGGGTAGTAGATCTCCGTGCCGATGCCGTTGTCCGCGAGGTACGCCCTGAGCCGGTCGCGGTCCGCTACGCGCACCACGTACTGGTTGTAGATGTGGCGATAACCGGGCGTCGCCACTGGCGCGCGGACGCGCTCCGAGAGTCCGGCGCGCGCCCAGGACTGGTCATAGATGAGTGCGTTGCGTTGGCGTGCCTCGCTCCAGGCATCGAGGTGACCCAGCTTCACGCACAGCACCGCGGCCTGGATCTCATCGAGGCGGAAGTTGCCACCGATGAGCGAGTGAAAGTACTTGGGCTTCCCGCCATGCACGCGCAGGACGCGCAGCTTTTCGGCGAGGTCGCCGTCGTTCGCGGTGCACAGCCCCGCATCGCCGAATGCCCCGAGGTTTTTCGAGGGAAAGAAGGAGAAACAGCCGATGTCGCCAATCGTACCGGCGCGGCGTCGGTCGCTGTACTCGGAGCCGATAGCCTGCGCCGCGTCCTCGATCACCTTGAGGTTGTATCGCCCGGCAATCTCCATGAGCCGCTTCATGTCGGCGACCTGCCCGTACAGGTGGACCGGCATGAGCACCTTGATGTGCCCGCCGCCGCGACGTAAGAGCCTGCCCTCGCGGAACTCGCACTGCCCGTCGATGAATTCCTGGACAGCGCGCGGCGAGATATTGAACGTGGCGGGATCGATGTCCACGTAGATCGGCCTGGCGCCGACGCGCGCCACGGTTCCGCCCGTGGCGAAAAATGTATAGGGCGTGGTCAGCACTTCGTCGCCATGCCCGACTTCGAGCGCCATCAGCGCGATCAACAGTGCATCTGTGCCTGACGACAGGCCGATACCATGCGCGGCCTGGCTGTATGCCGCTACGCGCTGCTCCAGCTCCTTGACATACGGCCCGAGAATGAAGTGCTGGCCGGCGCATACCTTCTCGATCACCGGCATGATTTCGGCCTTGAGCGCTTGATACTGGGCTTTCAGATCGAGCAGCGGCACCTCCATTCGGCGCGCGCCCTGGGCATTCGCATTCATCGATTCACTCCGTATCTCTGATCCGGTGACTCAAGCTCTGGTGATGTCGCGCACGGTCTGGCCGTCACGGTGGTACCTGCGACCGCACGCGCTGCAGCCGCCGTCCTCGGAATCGCCAGCACCGAGACCCATTTGCAGTCCGACGCCACAATAACATGCCCATCCGTGCAGCCGCGCCGGGTTGCCGTACACGATTGCATAGTCCGGCACGTCGCGCGTGACCACGGCGCCGGCGCCGACGAAGCAATAGGTGCCGAGAGTCACGCCGCAGACGATCGTCGCGTTCGCGCCGATCGTCGCGCCGCGACGCACGAGGGTGCGCTGGTACTCTGCCTTGCGCTCGATGTGGCTGCGCGGGTTGATGACGTTCGTGAAAACCATCGACGGCCCGCAAAACACGTCGTCCTCAAGAATCACCCCGGTGTAGATCGAGACGTTGTTCTGGATCTTGACGTTGTTGCCGACGCGACACTGCGGGGAAACGACCACGTTCTGGCCGATGTTGCAACGCTCGCCGATCTCGCAGTTCTGCATGATATGGCTGAAATGCCAGATCTTCGTGCCCTTGCCAATGCGACAGGGCTGATCGATTACAACGCTCGGGTGCGCGGAGTACTCGGGCATGTCGTGACGGCTCTCAGTGGAAGGCGGGCGTTGGACTCGCGGCGGCGGCTGGCGCCACGGCGCGGCTTTCAAACTGCGATCCGCAGTCGACGAAGAATCGGTTCACGGCGCGGATCACCTCGTTGTTGTTGAGCGTATTGTTGACGAACTGCGCCGTGTTCAGCACGTAGAAATCGGCATGCCTGGTGCGCGGCTGCGGCACGATGGTGGAATAGTCGATCACCTGCAGCGGCTGCACCTTGACCGCGCGATTGATGTGGATGCTGTCGATGTCGTCGAGATCCAGCCCGGGGTACATCTCGCGCAGCCCGGCGAGGAAACGCGTGTGAATTTCTGAATCGGGAGCGCGCAGTAGCGGGTCATCGGACAACACGTACTTGGGAAGGTACGTGACGTGCAGCCCGCCGGTTTCCTCGGGGTCGACGATCGTGCTCATGCCGATCACACCGGTGAACGGAATGCGCTCATCGCCGATGTTGAGAATGTAATACGGCGTAAAGGGCTTGCGCGTGGCGAGCACCACGCAGATGACGCCCAGGTACTCGACGTCCCGGCCGCTCTCGCTGATCGCCACGAGCCCGGCATCGGCTACCTGGCGCAGTACATTCACCGGCCCGGTGAAGATCACCTTGTCGAAGCTCTCGACTTTGCCGTCCACGCGTACGCGCATGCCCGCGCCCGGCCCGGCGCTCACCCGCTCGACTTCCACACCGAGACGGATGCTGCCGCCCTGGGCGCCGATCAGGCTCTGCAGCCGCTCGAACACTGTCTTGTAGCCGCCGCGGACGTGGCCCATGTGCTCCTTCTTTGCCGATCCTTCGCGCGCGGAAAACAGGCGCTTGATATACGACCAGATGAACACCGCCGAAACGCGCCGGTAATTCGCGCCGAGCTTGGCAAGCAGCAGCGGTCGCCAGAACTTCTCGAACGTCGTGCGACCCGAGGTGCGGATCAGCCAATCCTCGACCCTCACTTTC
>Ga0180104_1000008_pt1 | contig 68909 bp, 57 predicted proteins | sample EasRiv730_16_1Da_FD_121791 | JGI IMG/M metagenome (GOLD analysis project Ga0180104, IMG submission 121791) | Soil microbial communities from meander-bound floodplain in the East River, Colorado, USA - East River metaG ERMLT730_16_1Da | ecosystem: Environmental > Terrestrial > Soil > Floodplain ... | reverse complement strand
AGGCTGCGCAGCACGGGCCGCACTGTGCCGGAAGTGTCGCGTTGCAGCAGACTGTACAGACTCACCCGCGTCGAAGAGAAAAGCAGCTTCTTCCGCCTCACGGCGTTGGTGTCTATTGGCACGACGCAGATGAGTCTGTACAGTCTGCTGCAACGCGACACTTCCGGCACAGTGCGGCCCGTGCTGCGCAGCCTCGGCAGCGAGTAGAACCCAAGCCGATGGAATCACTCATCATTCGACTTCCGGCGTCGGCCGAGGAATCAGCGGCCTGGCTCGTCGTCGATGCCAATGGCGGACGCCGGAGCGCCGCGCAGACCGCGTCGTTGTCGCTTGCCTCACCGCTCGCAATCGGAAAGCGCGTGGTCGTCCTGGTACCCGGCGTCGACGTGCTGCTGGCCGAGCCTGAATTGCCGGTCCGTGGCGGCGCGCGCCTCGCACAGATCGTGCCGTTCGCGCTCGAGGAGCAGCTGGCTGACGACGTCGAGAACGTGCATTTCGCCATCGGGCGCCCCGAAGCCGGTCATCTGGGCACGCCGGTGGCCGCCGTCAGTCACGCGAGCCTGCACGGCTGGCTCGACCGTTTGCAGGCGGCGAAGTTGTTCCCCGACGCTGTGTTCGCGGATAGCGCCGTGCTACCTGCCATGCCGGGTCAAACCGTAATCCTGATCGATGCCGCGCGCATCTACGCGCGTCGCCCGGGCGAGCCGCCAGTCGTGCTGCATGCGGCGCCGCTGGCGGAGGCACTCGAGCTCGCTGCGTTCGGTGGGGGGGCCCAGGACACGCACGCGATCATTTACCTCACGCCAGCGGATTGGGCCGCACACCAGGCGACGATCAACCAGCTTCGCGATCGGCTTGCGAGCCTCAAGGTGCAGCTGCTGCCCGATGGTCCCTTGGCGTTGCTCGCGCAACGGGCTGTCACTTCGACGCCGATCAATCTTCTGCAGGGACGCTACGCCGCCAAATCCCAGTGGGCCGATACGTGGCGCGTGTGGCGGCTCGCGGCAATTCTGGCGGGTTGTCTCATCGGCTTGAACCTGCTGGGCAAGGGCGTGGAGATCTGGCGCCTCGACAGAGTCGAGAAGCAGCTTGACGCCTCCATCGAGCAGGCCTTTCGCGACGCCATGCCCGGCGAACAGAACGCGATCGATGCGCGCCGGCGCATGGAATCGCGCTTGCAGGCGATCCGCGGCGGTGCGCTCGACGGGAATGATCTGCTGACAGCGCTCGGAGTCCTCGGTGGTGCGGTCGCGCAGGTATCCGACACGTCACTCGAAGCCCTGAGCTTTCGCGGTGGTGTGCTCGATCTGAAGGTCGCCGCCAAAGATGTCGGCAGCCTCGAGCGGTTACGTCAGCTCGTCACGGAGCGCGGATCGACTGCGGAGCTTCAATCCTCGAATCAGCGTGCCGAGGGTGTCGAAGGGCGCATCCAGATTCGCGGGCAGGGCCCATCATGATCAACGAGCTTAAGCAGAAGTTTCAGAGCCGGCTCGCGAGCCTCTCGGAACGCGAACGCCGCATGGTGACATGGGGCGGGATCGGTGTGGCGGTGTTGCTGGTGTTCGGTGCCGCTGTGCTGCCACTGTACGCTGCGGCCAGCCGTACCGAACAGCGGGTCGAACAGAAGCGTCAGGATCTGGAGTGGATGCGAAGCGTAGCGGGTGAGCTGCGTGCGGCAGGACCGGGCAGCGCGCAGGCTGCCGCGGGACAGTCGCTGGTGGTCATCGTGGATCAAAGCGCACGCTCCGCCGGTCTGGGCAGCACCCTCACCGGCACGCAGCCGAGCGGTACCGGTGGAGTCCGGGTGCGGCTCGAAGGCGCCGCCTTCGATACAGTCGTCGCGTGGCTGGAGGATCTCAAACAGCAGTACGGCCTTATCATCGAGTCGGCAACCGTCGACCGCGGCGTGCAGCCGGGCATCGTGAATGCCAGCGTGATCCTGAGAAATCCCGGTTGAGCGTGCGCTGGGGGACCGCAACGCGCACGTCGACCTGAACCCGGACGACTCGCCATCACGCGCCCGACTCAACCTGTCAAGGGCTTCCGCGCGCTGCCGCTGATCGCCGCGGGCGTCGTTGCATTTGCCGCCACGATCATTGTCTTGCTGCCGGCGCGAATCATTACCACTCTCCTGCCCCCGGTCGTCTCAGTCGGGTCGCTCGATGGGACATTGTGGCGCGGCAGCACGGACTCGTTGGCGGTGAACGGACGGTACCTCGGCGCCTTACGCTGGCGGTTGCGCCCATTGCACCTGTTCCGCGGGCGACTCGCTCTCGATATCGATTTCAATCGCGCCGATGGCCAAGCGCGTGGCCGAGTGGAGCTCGGATTTGGCAATCGCTTCGAGACGCGCGATCTCACCGCCAGCCTGCCGCTCGCAGCTTTCGCTGGAATCATTGCGCCCGCCGGATGGGCGGGCACCGTCGATGCCGCTCTTCCCGTGCTGTCGCTTCGCCCTGGGCGCGTGCCGCTGATCGAAGGCACTGTCGACGTACGTAGTCTGGTAGCGCCACCGCCCAACGGCGCTCCAATCGGCAGTTATCGACTGACTTTCGACGCGAGCTCCACGCCGGGCGAGCAACTCGTCGGGCAGCTCCAGGATCTCGAAGGTCCGATGCAGGTCACCGGCACGCTTAGCCTAGCGGCTGATCGCAGCTACGTGGTGGACGGCCTGGTCGCACCGCGCGCTGGGGCGTCAGATGCGGTAATCCAGACGCTGCAATTCCTCGGCGCGCCCGACGCCCAGGGCCGGCGGCCGTTTTCAGTCGCCGGCACCTACTGATCGAGCGTAATTCCCGACCTGTGCCGCCGGAACCTACTTGGGCGCTGATCTCGGTACCGACTCTAGGTCGCGCTGACGCTACGGCGACCATTCACGCCAGCCGCCGAGCAGCGGAAAGTACAACCCGACCTTCACGGGGTCCGCCGCGACGCCACCGATCATGCGCGCATAGCGCTGCAACTGCGGCCGGTAGCGCTCGACCTCGTGATCGAGAAAGACATCGACCGCCCCACCCTCGTGGCTGCTGGTCTTGAAGTCGACGATCCAGCGGAGCCCCGATGAATCGACGAACGTGCGATCGATGACGACGCTGACGATCTGTCCATTGACGACGCCGGTCAAAGCATATTCGCTGCGGCTATGGCGGTGTCCGGGATCGAAGATCCATCGTCCGCGCGCGTCGCCGAGCGTGCTCAGCAACGCGCGCATGATCCGATCGATGGCCGGGAGGACCATCCCCGCTGGAACGGCGTGTGCTTCGAGTTGCCGTTGGTAGCTGCTGCGGCGGACCTCGATCTCCCCCACGCCGGGTAGCGCCGGCAGCCGGGACCAACGTTCGAGTTCCTCGTGCACGACGATGCCGACGTGACGGCTGACCTCCCCAGCCCAATCGAAGTCGGGACGCGCCTGTTGCCTGTCGACGGCCAGCGCTGAGACGTCTAGTCCTGTGACGGAAGGCGGAGGCGGCGGCAGCCGCCATCCGGCCGCATGTCGCACGATGCTGGCCGGGATGCTTTCGCCAACAGTGGACGTGATCCCGGCATTTGGCGTTCGGCTCTCAAACGCGCATATGAACTCTTCCCGGACACTCGGCCACAGGACGGCAAGCAGCGACTGTGATTCCGGCTCGCCGAGGCCTTCTTCGTCACCACGGCGGCTCGGCTTCACGTGCCCAAACAGGTGCACTGTCTCTCGCGCGCGCGTCGCGGCGACGTACACGAGGCGGGCGCGCTCGAATGCTTCACGCTCCCGTTCGCGGAAGCCCAGATAGTCGAACAGGGCATCCCCTTCGGATCCACGGCGCTCGATCGGCGCGAGCAACAGCCCGCTGTCGCCGTCCGCGCGAGCGACCTCGAGCCAGCGCAGGAGCGGCGGCTCGTGCCGGCCTCGCCCGCGACCCAGGCCGGGAAGGATGACGACGTCGAACTCGAGACCCTTCGCCTTGTGGATTGTCATGACCTGCAGTTCCGGCGGGGCTGCCGGGTCCGGTTGCGCGTACAGGTCGGCGAACTCCGCATCGAATGCAGGACCAGCCGGCAGGACCTCATCGTGCTCAACGCTCTCGAGCCGTTCGAAGAACGCGGCGGCATCCTCCAGCGCACGCCTCTCAGAGGCGGCAGCGGGTCCTCCGAGGCCAAGCCACGTGCCTTCCACCCACGCGCGCAGCGATCCCCTGCCCTTGCGTGCCAGTGCCCGATCCAACACTGCAAGAGTGGCCCGCACGCGTGCCTGACCCTCCGAAGAAAGTGTTTCGATGCGCGCCGCGTCGTGCAGCAGTTCCCAGCACGTGAGTTCTTCCCGGGTCCGCGTCAGCGCCTCGAGATCCGGCAGGGTCAGGCCACAAAGCGGTGATCGCAGGACGGCGAGCCATGCTGTCAGATCGCCGAAATGCAGCAATGCGCGGCTCAAGGCCAGCAGATCGCGGACGACCGGTTGACCGATGAGCGGCTCAAGCTCGACGGCCTGAAAACGGATGCCCCGTTCTCGCAGCGCGCGACTCAAGTGGATCGCATGCTGGCGCTGGCGCACGAGGACGCCGATCGTTTTCTGCGCATCGCGTTCGCGGCACATGGCGATTACTGCGGCGATCTCCCGCGCCTCGAGCGCCGAGTCCGGCGCGAAACTGCAGTGAACCTGCACCGCGGGCAAGCCGCGGGGCTCGCACGCCGCAGTGCTTGCGGCGTGGCGAACTGCCCCGCGCTCGAGATCGTCCCGCGGCGGCAATGCGCGTGCGAACACTTCATTGAACCAGTGCACCAGTTCGGGTACCGAGCGGAAGTTGCGGTCCAGCGTGAGCGCCACGGGCCGGAGAGTTCCGAGCCCGCGATCGCGCGTGCGCAGGAAGAGCCCGACTTCGGCCTGCCGGAAGCGATAGATCGACTGCATGGGATCACCGACGCAGAAAAGCGTGCGCCCGTCCCCGTCGCTCCAGCCTGCAGTGAGGGCCTCGAGCAGTCGGATCTGCGTGTAGGAGCTGTCCTGGAATTCGTCCACCAGCAGATGGCGGATGCGATAGTCGAGTGCGAGCGCCAGCTCGCCGGGTTCCTCCGCATTGCCGAGCGCTGTCACCGCGGCCTGTGCGACGGCGATATGGTCGACCTCGCCACGCGCACGGAACACGAGTTCGAGCTCGGCGGCCGCAACCTTGAGCAGGCCCAACAGTGCTTCGGCGACCTGCCACTGGGCATCCGCAAGACGAGCCGGCGGCAGGTAGCGCACTGTGCACAGCAGTTCCTCCAGATCGGGCACCCGCAACAACTCAGCAATTAACGCCTGGAGTCGTGCCTTTTCGTCGCGCGCCGTCGGCGGGAATCCCTGGCGCTTGGTGATCGACTGGCGCCACGCGCCGGACTCCTTCGTCAACAGCAGTTGTGCAAGGCCGCGCCACAGCGCCAGGTCCTGCGTGCAGGCCTGTGGCGGTTGGTCGCGGTCGCGCCAGACGGCCAGCTCGCCCGCTTCGTCCGCCAGATTCGAAGCAGCGAATGCTGCCAGTCGCGCGATCGCTTGCAGATTCTCGCTGGGCCAGCGCTCTCGCAGGTTCCTCAGGCAGAGGATCACTTCCGCGGCGATGTCCGCTTCGAGGCGTTCACGTAATCCTTGTCCAGCGACGCCGACGATCAATGGCAACCACTGATCACGCTTGCCGAGCAGGTCGAGGAGCAGTCGCTCGGTCTGGAGGAGCTCGTTGTCGCGATGTCGCAGCAGCACGGCAACGGCGGCCGCAATCGAATGATTCTCGTCGAGCAGTCGCAACGCGCGGCGTGCCGCTTCCGCGTACAGGGGTCGCGGATTGTCCGCGACCTGCAGATCCGCTCCAGCCCGCGAGAGCATCGGCATCTGTGCCGCAAGCGAGTGGCAGAACGCATCGATCGTCTGGATGCGTAACCGCGCCGGGTGCGATTCCAGTTCCCATTGGAGTGAGCGCGCGCGCGCCAGCGCTTCGCGTGCGAGCTCGCCGGTGAGCCGCGCGTGCGGCTCCGCTGCCTCGGGTTCATCACCTGGCTGCGAAAGAGCCTGAATGACCTGGTGGCGCATCTGCGCAGCCGCCTTGCGCGTAAACGTGATCGCCACGATCTGTTCCGGCGCATCCACCATTGCCAGCAGCCGCAGGAACCGTTGCGTGAGCAAGCTGGTCTTGCCCGAACCAGCCGGCGCCTGCACGACGCAGGACCGCGCTGGATCCAGCGCTGCCGTGCGTTCGGCCTGGTCACTCATCGTCGGTAACCGCCGTGGCCCGGACTCGCAATTCATCGATGCGACACAGGGAATGCAGATGACAGTTACTGCAGGCGTCGCGTTTTGGATCAACTTGGGCGTAACCGCCGGCGAAGTCAGCCGCGAGGCGTTCGATCGCGCCGCGCCAATCGCGGAGTTGAGCGGGCCAATCGCCGACCACCGCGATTCCCATTGCCACAGCCGGAGCAGCCGAAACGCCTTCGAACCGGCATCCGTCCGCGTTCAACAAGGCATAGGCAAGCGCTGCGGGCGGCGTCGCGACGGCCACTGCATAGAGCGGCATCTGCGGGTCATCGGGACGGTCCCCGTACCAGCGTCGTGCGCTCGCCCGTCCGCTCTTGAAGTCGATCAGGAGGCGGCGGCCGTCGGCCAGCTCATCGATCCGATCGATGCGAAGACTGAACGGCACACCCGCGATGGCGCAGTCGATTTCGTGCTCGACGGCCAGGATCCGGAAGGGTGCGCGGGCAGCCTCGATTTCCAGCCACGTCCGCAACAATCCGCGCAGGCGCTCCGTCTCGAGATCGATCGTCGCGCGGGACCAGCGGTGCGCTCGTTCGAACACTTCGTTTCGCGCCGCCCGGAGTGCAGCATCCAGCGCTGCTCCGCGCTCCTCGAGCGAGTACCGGTGCAGTTTGCCGCTGTCTTCCAGTGCGTTCCCGAGTTGTTCGAGGACGCGGTGAAGGAACTGGCCACGCGTGCGCGCATCGATGCCCGGCTGTGGTTGCTCGACTACTCGCGCGCCGAGGCGCTTTTCCGCGAAGGCGCGGAACGGACAGAGAGACTGCAGGACGAGAGCTCGCGCGTCGGCAACGTGACCGGCGGCGAGCGCCAACGACGGCGCGGGCCCGTCCGCCACCCGTTCGAGCTGCGCGCTTTCGTGGATGACGTGCGCATAGGGCCGGCTCGAAGGCAACAAAAGCTGTTCCACCGCATCGGGAAGAGCGACGATCAACGGACTGGGATCGCAATCCTCATCGTCGAGACGCCGGGGCCAGCTCAAGATCACTTCCTGAGAACTCGCAAGCCACGACGCGAGGATCCGCCGCCCTCGCTCGAGCATGCCGGCTGCGGAGGCTTCTGGAATGCCTGCAGCGACCTGCAGCTGCCAGGGAACGAACGGATCGGGATATGGTGTTTCCGGCCAGGCGCCCGCATGCAGGCCGCTCACCCAGATGCCGTCAAAATTCAAGACTGGAGCCGCGAGACGTGCGGTCACAGTGACCGCCGTGTCTCCCGTTTCCGGCTGAAACGCGGTCTGCTCCATGAGCCGCCTCAGAGCGCGCACTGCCGCCGCCGGCTCGAGTCGGCCCAGCAGTCGTTCGAGCGTCGCGAACTCTCGCAACGTGCCGTGAAACTTCTCGACCGTCTGGTGTTCCACGCTGTCGAGTGGCCGCTCGCCGGGCCAACCGATCAACTTCAAAGCGTCACTGAACGCCACAGTCCATTCCGCCGGGGTACGTGGCCCGGTCGAAAGCTTCTCGGCGAAACGCCCGAGGGCTTCGATCAATGGATCCTTTTCGCCAGCGTGATCGGTACGCCTGAGCACGGTGCTCAGCTCGCGAAGATCGAGCTCTTCCGCGGCGAAGCGGCGCATCGCGATGTCGAGCTGCGCTCGCGGGCCCGCAGCCGAAACTCCGGCAAGAAGGTAGGGTGACCGCAACCAATGACTGACTGTGTCGAACGCGAGATACCCGACTGCGAGCTCGAGTGCGGTCAGGGCCGTCGCGACGATCGCATAGCGATCGAGTGTCTCGCCGGTCTCGAGTGCAAAGATCCTGCCGCTTCGAGTCGATGACGCTAACAACGAAGCGGGATCGAGGACGTCAGCAAGAACATAGTCGACGTAGCCACGCCGCTGTGTGAGATCCGGAATCACGATCAGCAGTCGGTCATCAGGATTGCGCTCCAGCCGGCGTCGTGCCCAACGGGCGGCGGCATGTACTTCAGCCTCGGCGTTCGCGAGACGGAGCTTGGCTCCGGCCGCCTGGGGCTCGCGACCGGGCGCGCCACGGGCTTGCAGACCGCGAGCGGTCAGGCGTGCGCGCAGTTCACTGAGTGACGGCGGCTCGCAATCAAAGCCGAGCAGGACAAACTCGCTGCCTTCAACGGTGGTGCCCGCAAGCGGGCAACGCCACAACGCTCGCGTGGGATCGATGCAGCGATGATCACGCATGCGCTCAATGGCCTGCCCTGCCCATGACAGAAACGCACGCGTCTCTTCGGTGGCCACCGGCTCGAGAGCACGATGATCGATCGCCCACTGGTGAATCCGCTGCCAGGTGTTTAGCGCGGCACGCGCGGCGCCATGGGGATGCAGGAGGTCACGAATACCCCCACTGTCCTCGACAACTTGCTCCCAGAGGGTTCGCTCCTGCGCGGTTGTCAGGAGTGTGGCGTGTTCTGCTGGCTCGTCACCGGACGCTGCACGGGCCCACATCCGTGCGAGCCAGGTGCTGAGCGGGAGCACGTCCGGCGACGGCCAGACGACGTGTCCGAGCGAGTGATGCTGCTCGTTCCACGCCAGGCGCACGGCAAAGGCTTGCCGAGGATCGGCCGTGACGATCGTGGCCGCACTCGTTAACGCGCGCTCGAGGTGTTCCGGCAGCCGATACAACTTATGTATTAATCAGTGCAGTACGCAGTCTAGTTAACGCGACAAATGAATTACCGCCTGGTCGCGGGCTCGACCACTTTGAGGTCGGGCTGAGTGCGCGCGCTGGCGCCAGCGGTGTACGCGTCGAGCAGCTCCTCGATGCGCTCGAAGACCGCCGCGAGCACCGGGCCATCGGGCAGATTGGTGATCCTGAAATGATTCTTGTAGGAAACGTTGAAGCTCACGCCGGGCGCCACCAGTACGTGTTTCTGCTCGAGCAGATCCATCGCGAACGCCTGGTCATCGAAATCCGGCAGCGCATCGCGCCGCACCTCGATGAACGCGTACATTGCCCCGGCCGGTGTGACGAGGCGCAAGTAACGGCTGCGCGCCACTGCGTCGATGATCGCGCGGCGCGAATCGCACAGGCGCCCACCAGGTGCGGTGAGCTCACGGATGCTCTGATGCCCGCCCAGCGCAGTCTGCACCGACCATTGCGCCGGTACGTTGCTGCACAGACGCAGCGACGCCAGCAGTTCGAGCCCAGCCAGGTAGTCATGAGCGTGCTCGAGATCGCCCGAGAACACGGCCCAGCCTACCCGGTAGCCACACGCGCGGTAGACCTTGGAAAGGCCGCTCATGGTCGCGCAGAGCGTGTGCTGCACGAGTGTCGCCATGGGCACGAACTCGGCGCCGTCATAGAGCATCTGGTCGTAGATCTCGTCGCTGAACACGACCAGGTGATGCTTCTCGGCAAGCCGCGCGATGGCTTCCAGCACGGCACGCGGATACACGGCCCCGGTCGGATTGTTCGGATTGATGACGACGATGGCACGTGTACGCCGGGTGATCAGTCGCTCGATCTCCTCGACATCGGGCACGAAGCTGGCTTCCGGCCGACAGTGGTAGTGCACGGCGCGACCCCGATTGAGATTAACGGCCGCGGTCCACAGCGGGTAGTCCGGGCTCGGCACCAGCACCTCGTCGCTTGCGTTGAGCAATGCGCGCAGCGTGAGATCGATGAGCTCGCTCACGCCATTGCCGATGAAGACCTCCTCAGCCGTCACACCGCGCACGCCACGTTCCTGCTGCTGCATGACCACAGCCTCGCGCGCTGGAAAGATGCCCTTCTGGTGGCAGTAACCCTCGGCTGCCCGCAGGTTCTCGATCATCGCGAGTCGCATGGTTTCGGGCGTGCGGAAGCCGAACGCGCCCGGGTTGCCGATGTTGAGCGAAATGATTTCGTAACCCAGGCGCTCCATTTCGAGAGCGCGGCGCGCGAGGCGCCCGCGGATCTCGTAGCGCACGGTGCTCAAGCCTTCGCTGGGTGTCACGAGTCGTCGGTGTGTCATTGGAAACTACTCTTGCGTGATCTGGGCAATGCTGTCGCGCGGTCTCAGGCTACCACTCGGCGTCGCCGCAACGAGTCTATCTCGGCCGCATCGAGTCCGAGGCGCTCGCTGAGCACTTCGTCCGTGTGTTGGCCGAGCAGTGGCGGCGCCCGCAGATATTCGATCGGAGTGCGCGAGTACCGAATCGGATTGCGGATTCCCGGCGTGCTGCCGGCGCTCGGATGGGGCAGCGTGAAGTGAAGTTGGCGATACTTCACCTGCGGCTCGGCGAACACCTGTGCGACGTCGTTGATCGGACCGCAGGGAATGCTGGCCGTCGCGAGCAGTTCAAGCCATTGCCGCGTCGCCCGGGACTTGAGCAGTTCGGCCACCCGCGGCACGAGCGCATTCCTATGCTCCACGCGTGCGGCATTGGTCGCGAAGCGCGGATCTGCCGCCAGCTGCTTGCAGCCGGCGAGCGCGCAGAATGCCGCAAATTGGCGATCGTTCCCGATCGCGAGCATCAGGTGACCGTCTGCAGTCGCAAAGGCCTGGTACGGGACGATGTTCGGATGTGCCGTACCGCGTCGGCGCGGTGCCACGCCGGAAACCAGGTAGCCAAGCGCCTGGTTGGCCAGACTGGCAACCTGCGTATCCAGCAATGCGAGATCGATATGCTGGCCGGCGCCGGTTTTTTCGCGTTCGTACAGTGCCGCCACGATCGCGCAAACGGCGTACATTCCAGCCATCAAATCCGCGACGGCGACGCCGACTTTCTGCGGCCCGCCTCCTGGCTCCCCGTCCGGCAAGCCGGTGATGCTCATCAGTCCGCCCATGCCCTGAATCATCGCGTCGTAGCCCGCGCGGGTGGCGTCCGGGCCTGCCTGCCCGAAGCCTGACACTGAACAGTAGATGAGGCGTGAGTGAAGTGGCGCGAGATCGCCGAACGCCAGACCGTACTTTTTCATTCCGCCCACTTTCAGATTCTCGACCAGCACATCGGACTGCATCGCAAGCTCGCGAACCAGGCGCTGCCCATCCGGGGTCGCGAAATCGAGGGCCACGGAACGTTTGCCCCGGTTGGTGCTGAGGAAATAGGCCGACTCGCTGGTATCAGCGCCATCGCGGTCCTTGAGATACGGCGGTCCCCACGCGCGCGTCTCGTCGCCGCCTTGCGGATGTTCGACCTTGATGACATCCGCGCCGAGGTCGGCCAGGATCTGGGTCGCCCACGGACCGGCCAGAACACGGCTCAAATCGACAATCCTGACACCCGCCAACGGACCCATTGCGTGCCTTCGCGTCGCTTGCGAAAGAAATGACGAGTGTACAAGAAGTGGCCGTTCTGGCGGCGTCCTCAGTGGCCCGCAAGCATGCGCTCGAGCATCGCATCGAGTTGCGGGCCCACAGGCGGCTGAATCAGAAAGTGCTTCTCGAGCGCCGCGCGGATCTCACTCACGCTCGCGAGGTGGTGGCGCTCGCTCGTGCCATCGAGTCGATACACGTTGAGTTGGTTATTGAAAAGCGCATAGCGCCGGTCGCGTGTCGGGCGCGCCGCAATCAGGTTGGTCACAAAGCGAGAGCTCGGGTGATTCGACAGATACCAATTGATCACTTCGTAGTCTGCCAGCAGTTGCGGTTGCAGATCGAAGCGATAGAGTGATTTCCAGCCACCGGCAATCTTCGCCTGCAGGGTGAACTCCCTGCTCGACTCGACGAGGCGGAACGGCTCGTGGGGGGTCGCCTGCTCGATGCCCGGTTCGAGACGCAGCGGCGCGGTAGGCGTCAACCCCCCGAAACCGACGTCCACGATGTAAATCGTCCCCCCGACTTCGAGATGCAAGGCCATGTGAGTGCGCGGCAGGCTGGCATTGTCGGGCGCGTTCCAGAGCACGCGGGCAGCGAGCCCGATCACCGGAAATCCGAGCACCTCCAGGACATGGCGGAGCAGCAGGTTCTGCTCGAAGCAATAGCCGCCGCGCCGCTCCGTCACGAGCTTGCGTTCGAGCGACGTCGGGTCCAGATGCACCGGTTGACCCCGCAACGGGTCCAGGTTCTCGAACGCTATGGCCTCCGTATGCCGCACAACGATGGCACGCAGCGTATCGAGCGTTGCCGTCCGCTCACCGGCGTACCCGATGCGATCGAAGTAGGCATCGAGATTGATCATCGGCGTCCCCCGCCCCCGCTCAAGGTGCAATTTCCCGCCAGCGCACGCATGCGACCTGATGATTGACGCTCACTGATTCCAGCGGCGGCACTTGATTGCTGCAACGGGGTTGCGTCCACACGCAACGGGTGCGGAAGACGCAGCCCGTCGGCGGAGTCAGTGGCGATGGAACTTCGCCCCCGAGGCTCGCCTGCTGGCGCGCCCGTTCGCGCGCCGGGTCGGGCGTTGGGATCGATTCGAGAAGCGCGCGCGTGTAGGGATGCCGTGGTCGCGTATAGAGCTCCTCGCGCGGCGCCAGTTCCATCACGCGCCCAAGGTATAGGACCAGCACGCGCTGACTCACGTGGCGGACGACGGCTAGGTTGTGGCTGATGAACAGCATGCTGAGGTTCATCTCGCGCTGGAGCCTCATGAGCAAGTTGACGATCTGGGCCTGTATCGAGACGTCGAGCGCGCTGACGGGTTCATCGCAGATGAGCAGGCTCGGCTTGAGAATGAGAGAGCGTGCGATCGCGATGCGCTGGCATTGGCCGCCGCTGAACTGGTGGGGATAGCGATTCACGATCTCGCCGCTCAAACCCACGCGCTCGAGCATCGCCCGCACCTCCCGCGTCCGCTCCGCACCGGACAGCTCGGGCCGAAAGATTGCCAATGGTTCGGACACGCTGTCGAGGATCGTCATCCGGGGGTCGAGGCTTGCGAGAGGATCCTGGAAAACGATCTGCATTTCACGCCGCAACGCGCGCAACTGCGACGGCGGAAGCTCGGCCAGGGATTGACCGAGCCAGCTGACGCGCCCGGCGCTGGGCCGGATCAGCCGCAGGATTGCCCGTACCATGGTTGACTTCCCGCTGCCCGATTCGCCGACGATTCCAAGCGTCTCGCCAGCACGCAGCTCGAAGCTGACGCCGGTGACCGCGCGAAGCTCTTCGGTCGCGCCAAACACTCCGCGGCGAATCGCGTAGCGGACGTCAAGATCGCGGATCGCCAGCAGCGGCTCGGTGTCACGTGTTCTGGAAAAGATACCTGTCATGAGCGCTGCGACTTCCCGATGGGGTTGTGGCAGGCGACCACTCGCTGGCCGCTCCGTCCGCTGCGCAACTCGGGAGTGACCCTGGCACAGATCTCCACCCCAGCGGAGCACCTGTCGAGGAATGCGCATCCGGTTATCCGTGAGGTAGGACGCGGCGGTTGACCCGGTATGGCCACAAGATCCGTCGTCAGCGGTGCATCCAGGTGAGGTGTGGCGCGGAGCAGGCTTTCGCTGTAAGGGTGGCACGGCGACCGGAACAAGTCGCTTGCCTCCGCTTCTTCGACGATTCGTCCCGCGTACATCACCGCGACGCGATCTGCCAACCCGGCGATGACGCCCAGGTCATGCGTAATGAGCACCATCGACATCTGCGACTCGCGCTTGAGTTGCCTGAACAGCTCGAGCAACTGCGCCTGGATCGTGACATCGAGCGCCGTCGTCGGCTCGTCGGCGATCAGAAGTCCGGGCTCGCACGCCAGCGCGATGGCGATCATCGCCCGCTGGCGCTGCCCGCCGGACAATTCGTGCGGATACTGGCGCACGCGCCGCGGCGCATCGCTCATCTGCACGCGTTCGAGCAGTTCCAGCGCCCTCATCCGGGCGGAACGACGCGTTGCACCGCGATGGGCAATCAGGACTTCCGCGATCTGCTCGCCGATCCTCATGTGGGGAGTCAAAGAGGTCAGCGGGTCCTGGAAGACGATGCCGATGCGCTTGCCACGAACCCGGTTCAACTCCTGCCGCGTGCACGCGAGCAGATCGACTCCGTCGAATCGGGCGCTGCCACTGGCGCGCCCATTGCGTGCCAGAAGCTGAAGAATCGCCAGAAAGAGCTGGCTCTTGCCCGAGCCCGACTCGCCGACCAGGCCGAGGCATTCCCCCGCCGCCACGTCGAGATCGACGCCGTCGACGGCCAGCACTTCGCCCTCCGCAGTGGCGAAGCGCACTTCGAGATCGCAAATGCTGAGCAGCGGTGCCATCAGGATTCCGTGGGGTCGAATACGTCGCGCAGTCCATCGCCGAGGAAGTTGCAGCACATCAGCAACGTCACCAGCACCGCAGCCGGCACGATCAACATCCACGGCGCCGACTCCATTCCGGAGGCTCCCTCGGCAACCAGGCTGCCCAGGCTGGCGAGCGGCTCCTGCACGCCGAGCCCAAGGAAACTCAGAAAGCTCTCGTACAGGATCATCTGCGGAACCATGAGCGATGCATAGACGACTACGGGCCCGGCCACGTTGGGCGCGACATGGCGCAACAGAATTCGGGGTGTCGATGCTCCGGTTGCGATGGCGGCCTCGATGAACTCACGGCGCCTGAGCGCGAGCGCCTGTCCTCGTACGATGCGAGCCATCGTCAGCCAGCCAACGGCGCCGATCGCGACGAAAAGCAGCACCAGGCTGCGGCCGAACAGCACCGTCAGGACGATCACGAAGAAGATGTAGGGCAGCGAATACAGCACATCGACGCAACGCATCATGAGCGCGTCGACCCGCCCGCCCACGTAGCCGGCCGTGGCGCCCCAAGCCACGCCAATCAGCACACTGATCGCGGTAGCGACGAGAGCAATCAGCAGGGAAATGCGCATGCCATGAAGCGTTCGCACAAACAGATCGCGTCCCAGATGATCAGTGCCCAGCCAGTGAGCGCCTGCAAGTGTGGGTGAGCTGGCGAGCGCGCTCCAGTCGAGCGCGTCGTAGGCGTGAGGGCTCAGCGAGGGGCCGACCTGCGACGCCACCGCCAGCATGGCAATGATCGCGAGGCTCAGCACTGACATTCGATTGCGACGCAATCGTCGCCATGCATCCCGCCACGGTCCGCGCTCAATCACGGCGCACGCGCGGATCGAGCCATCCGTACAGGAGATCTACGACGAGATTGAACAGCAGCGTCAGCGTCGCGTAGACGATCACCATCCCCATCACCAGGGTGTAGTCGCGATTGAGCGCCCCCTGCACCAGGTAGCGTCCCATTCCGGGCAGGCTGAAGATCGTCTCGATCACCAGCGATCCCGTCAGCACCGCGGCGGCAGCGGGACCCAGGTAGCTCACGACCGGAATGAGCGTCGCCTTGAGCGCGTGACTCGTGATGACCGCGCGTTCCGGCAGGCCGCGTGCGCGCGCTGCGCGCACATAGTTGCTGCTCAACACGTCGAGCAGGCTCCCGCGCGTGAGGCGGGTTACATAGGCGATCACCGGCAACGCCAGTGCGACGACGGGAAGTATCAACGTGCGAATCGAGCCGGGTTCCCAGCCGGCAACCGGCAGCCACCGCAGATGGATGCCGAAGACGAGCGCCAGCAGCGGCGCAACCACGAACCCCGGGATCGCGACGCCGAAGATCGCGATCGCGACGATCAACCGGTCCGAGACCGTATCCTGTCGCAACGCTGCAAAGGTACCCAGCGGAATGCCAATCACGATGGCGATGGCTAACGCACACATGCCGAGTGTCAGACTGACGGGCAGCCCCTGCCGGATCAGTTCGGTGACGGTGAAATCTCGATACTTGAATGAGGGCCCGAAATCGCCCCGGGACAGCCCTCGCAGGTAGCGGCCATACTGCACCAGCAGCGGTTCATCGAGACCGTAAGCCGCTTCCAGATTGGCCTTGATCTCCGGTGGCAGCGTCTGCTCCTGATCGAATGGCCCGCCCGGCGCCAGGCGCATCAGAAAGAAGGTGGCGGTGATGACGACGAAGAGCGTCGGTATCGCACCCAGCAACCTGCGCAACGTGTAGCCCAGCATCGGCGTGACTATCGCCCGCGCCGTTCGCAGGTGCAACCGCGTCGTCACGCGCCGAGCGCGTAGGAATCCGTTACGATAACGTCCTCACGCAGGCGACGGCAGCCACCCGGATTGAGGGCACGCCGTCGGCGTAACTCCGTTCGAGGGAAATCGATGAGCAGAATCCTGGTGTGCATCAAGCGCGTCGTGGACTACAACGTCCGCGTCCGCATCAAGCCGGACGGAAGCGGCGTGGTGACCGACGGCGTAAAGATGAGCATCAACCCGTTCGACGAGATCGCTCTCGAGGAAGCGCTGCGCATCCGGGAGCGGGGCGCGGCGCAGGAAGTGATCGTCACCAGCATCGGACCTGCGGATTGCCAGCAGCAACTGCGCACCGCGCTGGCGATGGGCGCCGATCGCGCAATCCTGGTCCAGTCCGACGCCCCGGTTGAACCCCTCACCGCGGCGCGGACGTTTCTAGCCCTCGCCCGCCGCGAGGAACCCATGCTCGTGATCCTCGGCAAACAGGCGATCGACGACGACAACAATCAGACCGGACAGATGCTGGCTGCCCTGTGGCATCGCCCGCAGGCGACATTCGCGTCGCGCGTCGAACTCATGGACGGCAAGGCCACTGTCACACGGGAAGTCGATGCGGGGCTGGAGACGATCGAGATCGATCTGCCGGCGGTAATCACCACCGATCTGCGACTGAACGAACCGCGCTACGTGAAGCTGCCGGAGATCATGAAAGCCAGGAAGAAGCCGTTCGATACGCTTTCTCTGCAGGACCTCGGCGTCAAGTCGTCACCACAGCTCAAAGTCCTGCGTTGCGAGCCGCCAGCCCAGCGCCAGAAAGGCATCATGGTCAAGGATGCACAGGAACTCGTCGCTGCTCTCAAGAGAAAGGGATTGCTGTGACAGCGCGGGTATTGATCATTGCCGAGCACGATGGCGCCAAGCTCAATCCCAGCACGGCGAAGTGCGTTACCTGCGCACGTGCGCTGCCACAGCCGGAGATCGTGATTGCGGTGCTCGCGTCTGATGGCGCCGCCGTCAGCGCCCAGGCCGCTGCGCTCACGGGTGTAAGTCGCGTGCTGCAGGTGGACCACGTCGCCAACGCGCATGCGCTCGCGGCCACCTGGGCGCCCCAGGTCGTCGAGCTGGCCAAGGGCTTTTCGCACCTGTTCGGTCCTTCAACGACGTTTGGCAAGGACCTGATGCCCCGTGTGGCAGCGCTGCTCGGTGTTCCACAGGTCAGCGACATCATGGCCGTGGACGGGTCCCAGCGATTCCGCCGTCCCATCTACGCGGGCAATGCAATTCTCTCGGTCGAATCGCCCGTTGACATGGCAATCGTGGGCACCGTGCGCGTCGCCTCATTCGAGGCCTCGCCTCCGGGCAGCTCTGCGCCAGTGGAAAAGATCTCGCTCGCGGTCGAATTGCCGAACCATACGCGGTTCGTGTCGGTATCCTCCGGGTCGTCGGATCGCCCTGACCTGCAGGCGGCCAGTCGCGTAGTGTCGGGCGGCCGCGCGCTCGGCAGCGCTCAGAACTTCAAGCTGATGTTCAGCCTGGCCGACAAGCTCGGTGCTGCGGTCGGTGCATCCCGGGCCGCGGTTGATGCGGGTTACGCGCCCAACGACCTGCAGGTCGGACAGACGGGCAAGATCATCGCACCCGAACTCTATTTCGCGATCGGCATATCCGGGGCGATCCAGCACCTCACGGGCATCAAGGATGCCCGCACGATCGTTGCGATCAACAAGGATGCCGAGGCGCCGATCTTCGAAGTCGCCGACTTCGGACTGGTCGGCGACCTGTTTGCGATCGTCCCCGAACTGGAGAAGCTGCTCGGCGAGCAGTAGGCGTCGGCAGGCGCCTAATGGTCGCGCTTGCGGCCCACGCGATCGAGCAATCGCGCCAGCGCCGATTGGCGCGACACGACCGCCACCGACAGATGACGCACGCCGCTTTCACTCAGCTCATCGACGTCGGTTCGTGTATCGATGCCGAGCTCGCTCGCGCCCAACTCTTCAAGCAGCTCCTCCGCCGTCTTCGCTGAGCGGCGGCGCTTAGGCCGGGATTGCGGTCCAGTCGTTGACGCTGCCGCGACTTTCGGACGAGGCACTTGCTTGAGAACCGGCTTCGGGGTCGCCGCTCGGAATTCCACCGGCGTCGGCCGAGCTGCCGTTGCAGCAGTCTTTGCGACCGCCACCGGAACTGGCTTCTCTTCCTTCAACACGATCTCGTCCGTCGGCCTGGTGGTGGGTCCTACCGGCGCCGGCGCGGCCGCGATCTTGAGCGCGGCTGCTGCGACCTGGCCCGCTCGCGCGCACTCGCGATCACTGACCGGCACGACCGCCGCTGCCGAAAAATCCGAACGGGCGTATAGCGCGACCTGGCGCGCCGACAAGGGATCTTTGAAGAATCCCAGGCGAAGTCCGTACCAGCGCCGGCCTTCACGCTCGACCTGGACCGAATAGAGCGTATAGGCCTCGAAAATTGCGAGCTGCGGAACGGATCGCGCGAGCACCGGCGTCGTCGACCAGACGAGCTGCACCGCAAACTTCTGTGCGCTCGCCACCGGAGCAGGTATGGGTTCCTGGTGGGCGGTCCGGGCGACCTGGCGCGTACCCAAACGCGGAGCCGACTCGAGCAACTGCAGTACCTGGGCCGAGGTCATCGGCGTGCGCGTCAGGGGTGGATGATGTGGCGAACCCGATCCAACGAGCGCGGCAGCCACGGCAACGGGTGCGGGTGCCCGTGTTTCGGGTGCCTTCTCGCGTCCCGCAGTTCTTGATCGGTTCTGACGGATGAAGCGGAACTGCGCGACGCCTGTGTCGTCGAGCGAGCCCATGCTGTCGGGCGGCGCAGTGGAGACCCACGCTGCCGGGTAGCGAGCGCGGACGCCCGGAAGAACCCGTTCGGCATCCTCGGGCGATTCGAAATAGCCGACGTGCAGTCGGAATCGATCTCTACCGTCCTCGACCCGCCGTGAACGAAAGACCGCGAAGCCCTCGAGCTCGGGTGCATCCGGCACCTCGAGCGCCATGGGCGTCGTCGATGAAATAAGATTGATGATGTAGAGAGTCGTGGTGCCGTTCTGACCCGCCGCCGGGTCAACGTCATTGACCACGCGTGCCTCTGCCCCCGCTCGCTCGCGCATACGTGCACCCCCATAACCACTGAACGTCACAACGCCACGATCGTGGGAGTGCGCGAATTGCCATGAGGGGGACGGATTCGGGTCGGAAACGCCCGCTTCCTGTTCGACCTGACTGTGGCAACCCCGCTATCACCAGGAATCTCTCCCTCGGACCGGTGGCTTTGCGTCCCCGCCTTGCGACGGGTTTGCCCTTTTCACGGCGGCAACTATGCACCACGTCCTGACACAAGACAACTGCTTAGGTGGGCTTCTTATGTCAGATCGCAACCTCCTGGTCGCGGATTCCGCTACAAGGACCAGGCGAGCAACCCGAGAACCGATGCGGCGAGGATAACGAGCAACGTACCCAACATCCCCACCAGGCGACCGATCGAGCTGCCGCTGTGACGCGACAGGCCCCAGGCATGCAAGTGCCGCGAAACCACCAGCGCCGCGCCCAGGACATGGAGCTGCCAGGGCGGCATGCCGTTGCTTTCGAGCAGGGCCATCAGGATGAGTGCCAGCGGCGCATACTCGATCAAGTTCGCGTGTGCCCGGATTGCCTTTTCCAGATCGCGATGTTCGCCAGCGCCGATCCCGACCAGGTGCGTCCGGCGCAGGTAGATCACGCGCCCACTCAACACCAGCAGCAGGACGCCGAGGATCGAGCCGTACAGGAGCGTGATCATGGCGAGCGTGCAGGCCGCAAATCGATGGCGAAGTGGTGAGACGAAATTTTCATGCGGTGCGTCAGGTAGAACCGATGGGCATCGAAGCGCTGGACGCCGGAGTCGAGGTGCAACTCGTCGAGGTTGTCGGCGCGCGCTCGCTCGATCAACCATCGCATCAAGACATCACCATAACCTTTTGATCTCTCGGCTGAATCTGTGACGAGGTCATCGACGTACAGGAACCGTCCCCAGGCGAGGCTCTGTGAGATTCGAAACCCCGCCACCGCCGCGAGGCGCCCTCGTTCCGACGCTGCCAGCAACTGGTAACCCTCCGCCATCTGGTGGCGCACGCGAGCGACGAACTGTTCCGCCGGGATGTGCGGACGCAGCTGCTTCATCACTGGATAGCAAGCCGTGATGTCGGCATCGCTCGACATCAGCCTGACCTCGACCGCTCGGTCATCCTTCGACCGCACCATCCGGGCACGCTCAAAGCTGGCTCAGCACGTGCTCGGCGCTCGACACCTTGAACTCGCCCGGCGCCTCGACGTTGAGATGGGTCACCACACCATCCTTCACAACAACCGCGAATCGTTTGCCGCGCTGACCCATGCCGAATCCGGAGGCATCGAGTTCCAGCCCCAACGCCCGCGCATAGTCGCCGTTGCCGTCCGCCAGCATAAGCACGCGGTCGCCGACGTTGCCGTGCTTGCCCCATGCGTTCATCACGAACACGTCGTTCACCGCCATGCACGCGATCGTGTTCACGCCTTTCGCCTTGAATTGGCTCGCCTGCTCGACGAATCCCGGCAGATGCTTGGCGTCGCAGGTGGGGGTAAAGGCTCCCGGCACAGAGAACAGCACTACGCGTTTTCCCTTGAACAGTTGCTCCGTGGTGAAATTCTGGGGGCCGTCCTTCGTCATCGTCTTGAAAGTGCCGGCCGGCATCTTGTCCCCTACTTTGATGGTCATGATGGCTTCCTCCTCAGGAGCTGCGAGTCTCGAACAGCGGCGCGGCGCGCCTCACTACACATCAATCCATATCTTAGCTCATCACGGCGCGTGTTCACGGCGCTCGCGCTGGATCAGATACAACCCGCTGGCGATGATGATCGCGCCGCCGGCGAACATGCGGGAATTCGGCGCGTGATTCCAGAAGGACCAATCGATGCCGATAGCCCACAGAATCGCCGTGTATTCGAACGGCGCGACGACCGATGCGCGCGCATGGCGGAACGCCTCCGTGACGAAGTGCTGCCCCAATGCGCCCAACAGACCCACACCCAGAAGTACGGGCCAATGGCGCGGATCAACGGGGACCCAGGACGGAGCGGCCAGGATGCCGCCGAAGACGGCGAGCATCAGCATGAACCAGAACACCATGCTTGCCGTGGTGTCAGTGCGCGTCAGAATGCGAATCGAGATGGCGCTCAGCCCATAACAGGATGCCGAGATGATCGCTGCCAATGCGCCGGACGTCGCCAGATTCGACGCCCGCGGGTTGAGCAGGACCAGGGTCCCGCTCAGCCCGATGACGACGGCGATCCAGCGCCGCGTATCCACGCGCTCTCCCAGGAACGGGACCGACAACGCCGTGACGATCAGGGGTGATGCGAGGAAAATCGAGTACGCATCCGCGAGCGGCAACAGCCGCACGGCGTAGACGAACGTGCCCAGCATGACGATCGCCAGCAGCCCCCGCAGGAGATGGAGCCCCCAGCGCACCGGCTTCAGCTCGCGCCAACGGCCGGTAGCACCGACCGCCAGCAGCACGAAAGGCAACGACGCGGCACCGCGCATCGCGCTCACCTGCAATGCCGGATAACTCTCCGACAGCAGCTTGAGCAGCGCGTCCATCGCGGAGAAGAAACCCACCGAGAGAAGCATCGCAACGATGCCGCGCAGAGACTGGGGGTGAGCCATCGCCCGCAATCATAGGGCGAGCGACCGCGGGAAGCTCTGGGGTTACAGCCTGCCGGTCTGAAAGTCGACCAGTGCCTGGCGGATCTCGGCCTGGGTGTTCATCACGAACGGCCCGTAACGCGCTACCGGCTCGTTCAAGGGCCGGCCTGCCACGAGAAGGAATCGCGCCGCCCCACCGTCTGCGCTCGCGCGAAGCAGACTGCCTCGACTGAGCACCGCCAGCTCGCCGCGATTGACCGCCTTGGCGCTGGCTTCCTCTCCGATGGTGGTCGAACCTTCGTACGCGTAAACGAAAGCGGTGTGCGACTCCGGAAGCGACGCCTCGAAGCCCTTGCCCGCATCGAGCCGCACGTCCAGGTAAAGAGGCGCAGTCGTCGGAGCCTGAACGGGGCCCTGCACGCCGCCAAACTCACCAGCGATCACGCGCACTTTGAAACCCGGCGGCTGGACTTCCGGAATCAGCTCCGGAGCGATGTCCTGGTATCGAGGCGCCGTCAACTTGTCCCGGGCCGGCAAGTTCACCCACAACTGGAATCCCCACATCAAGCCGGCTTCCTGCTCCGGCATCTCGGAATGCACGATCCCGCGGCCGGCCGTCATCCATTGCACGCTGCCCGGACCCAGCAGGCCCTTGTTCCCCTGGTTGTCACCATGACGCATGCGGCCGGCCAGCATGTAGGTGACGGTCTCGAATCCCCGGTGAGGATGTGCCGGGAAACCGGCGATGTAGTCGTCCGCATCGTCCGAGTGAAATTCATCGAGCAGCAGGAACGGATCAAGATCCGGTAGCGCTGCGGAGCCGATAACGCGAAGGAGCTTGACGCCGGCACCATCGCTCGACGGCTGACCGTGCACAACGCGCTCGACAGTGCGGACCGACGGCGGGCTGGCGGGATTCGGCTTCGACTCGGCAGGCATTACGGGACTCCCGGTTGTATGCGGTGCGCCGTCGAGATGGGGACTGATCGCTCACTTTCCAGAGTGGCGCGCGCGACGGGACTCGGCCGACGCCGGAAACGCGCCTGCTTTCACCAGCATTCCAGGCACCGGGCGCCCGAGCACGTCCTGCAACCAGCGACCCGTTTCGATCACACCCTCGAGCGAGATACCCGTCTCGAATCCCGATCGATGGAGCATGTAAAGCAAGTCCTCGGTCGGGATGTTGCCGGTTGCGGCTGGAGCAAACGGACAGCCGCCAATTCCGCCTACGCTGGCATCAAGCGCGACGACACCGGCCTGCACGGCTGCATACGCGTTCGCGAGACCCGTGTTACGCGTGTTGTGGAAATGGCCGCGCAGCGGTATCTGCGGCACGGCTGCCTTCACTCGTTGGACCAGATCGCTGACTTGCGCGGGCGAGCCGACGCCAATCGTGTCCGCAAGCGCAATCTCGACCGGGTTTCCCTGTGCCAGGCGCGTCGCGATTTCGACCACGCGAGCCGCCGGAACCTCGCCCTCGAACGGGCAGCCAAACGCTGCCGAGATCGTCACCTGAGCTCGCACGCCCACGGCACGCGCAGCAGCTGCAATTTCGAGCCACTCGGCGATCGACTCCGCGGTGCTCGCTCCCTGGTTGCGCTGGTTGAACGTATCGCTGGCAAACACCACCATGCCGATTTCCCGGCACCCGGACGCGAGCGCGCGTTCTAGACCCTTTCGATTCAGCACCAGCCCCACATAGGTCACGCCAGCCCGTGGAGCGAGTGCCGCCATTACCTGCTCCGCATCGGCCATCTGTGGGACTTTCCTCGGATTGACGAAACTGGCCACTTCGATGCGGCGTACGCCGGCGTCAACGAGCCGATTGATGAGCTCGACCTTGGTGGCGGTCGGCAGCACCTCTGGCTCGCTTTGCAAGCCGTCGCGGGGTCCGACCTCGATGATTTCGACGGTTTTCTTCACTGCTGCAGTTTCGCGGGTTTCGGTCGCGAGGATTATACATTTGCCTCCGCGCTAGCCTCTGGCCGTGAAGGGACGACGGAATCCGCCGAGCGCGCGGCAATCGAGGCCCTTGCGCGGCTGTAATGCCCTATCATCCGGCGTATGGACACCCCAACCTCATCCAGCGTTCACGTCCTGGTGCTCGCGGCCGGCGCGTCCACGCGGCTGGGTCAGCCAAAACAGCTGGTGCGGCTCGATGGCCGGCCCCTGCTGCACACGATGGTCACTCACGCTGTCGCCGCAGCGGGACACGCGGTCACCGTCGTGCTCGGCGCCCACGCGCAGGAGTTGGCGATGCTGCTCAAGCATTCGCCGGCATCGGTCATCATCAATCGGCAGTGGGAAGAAGGGTTGGCGGCGTCGATCCGTTGCGGAATCGCTGCGCTGCCCCCCGCCTGCGACGCGGTCCTCATCATGCTTGCCGATCAAGTCGGCATCACGGGTGACGATCTCAAGCGGCTGATGTCGGCGTGGAAAGGCCAGGACGGCGTGATCGCTGCGAGCCTCTATTCCGGCAGTGTCGGTGTTCCCGCGATCTTCCCGCGCTGGTGTTTCGGTGAGTTGATGGCTCTGCGCGGCGATCGCGGCGCGCGCATGCTGCTGCTGCGTCATACCGACCGGTTGACCCGCGTGCCCATGCCCAACGCAGCACATGATCTCGATACGCCCGAGCAGCTCGAAACCCTCAGACGCTTGCGCCAGCCGCGTTCGTCCGGAGAAATCCGCTTGCCGCGTGCCCAGACCTGACCTCAGGCCTTGCTGACTGGCGCGAAATCCAGCAGCACCTCCCCCTCTTCCACCTTGTCGCCACCGGCAAAGTGAACGGATTCCACCAAACCGTCCGCGTGCGCCATGACGGTGTGCTCCATCTTCATCGCCTCGATGATCATCAATGGCTGTCCGCGCCGCACCGATTCCCCCGGTTTCACGAGTACCTGCAGAACGTGACCCGGCATCGGCGAGGTGAGTCCCCCGGCGTGCGCGTCCCGCGATGCTCCGGCAACCGGATCATCCCACTCGAAGGTTGAGACTCGACCCCCGTCGATGACGCTGACCCGGCCATCATGATGGAGCCAGCGCACGCGGATTACTTTTCCGTCCAACTGCGCCGCCAACTCGTCGGATGCTTCGAAGTGCGCGTCGATAACAAACGAACGGCCGTCCACTTCCGCGTGCCATGAGCCCTTCGCCTGCATGAGATTGACTGCGATCAACCGGTCATGGTTTCGGAAGCGGCACTCGATTCTCGGCGGAGCATTGAGACGCCAGCCGTCGCGTGCAGTCCAGGGACTGCGCGTGCGGAAGCCGCGCTCGTCTACCGCCGCTTGGCCAAGTACCCAACCGATGGCGGCAAACGCGGCTGCGCGCGCGTCCGCACTGCCGTCTTGATCGGTAAGCAGCTCGACCTGGTGCGCGGCGATGAACCCCGTATCGATACGAGCCGCTTGGAACTGCGGATGCTTGCTGACCGATCGCAGAAGCGCCAGATTCGTCGTAACACCGATGATTTCGCAGCGCTCCAGCGCACGCCGCAGTTGGCGCAGTGCCGCTTCACGATCGGCCCCATGAATAATCACCTTCGCCAGCAACGGATCGTAGTGAACCGCCACCTCGTCCCCCTGGCGCACTCCCGTATCGATCCTGGCGGCGGGATCGGGCGCCGGCCAGCGCAAGTGAACGATTGTCCCGGTTGAGGGCAGATACTCACGCGCAGGATCCTCGGCATAGAGTCGCGCCTCGAACGCATGGCCGCTCAGAGGGACCTGCGCCTGTGACAGCGGCAATGACTCACCGGCTGCGACGCGGATCTGCCACTCCACGAGGTCGAGCCCGGTGATCATCTCCGTAACCGGGTGTTCCACCTGTAACCGTGTGTTCATCTCCAGAAAATAGAAGCCGCCGTTGGAGACGATGAACTCCACCGTTCCTGCGCCCTGGTAGCCGACTGCTCGCGCTGCGGTCACCGCGGCCGCGCCCATTCGCTCGCGCATTTCGGGTGACACGCCGGGAGCCGGTGCCTCCTCGATGATCTTCTGATGGCGCCGCTGGACCGAGCAGTCGCGTTCGTGCAGGTGAATGCAGTGACCCTGGCTGTCCGCAAAGACCTGGATCTCCACATGGCGCGGCCGCAGGAGGTAGCGTTCCAGTAGTACGCGGTCATCGCCAAACGCTTTCATGGCCTCGCGTTTCGCGCCCTCGAGTGCGGCACGGAATTCACTCGCCTGGCGGACGATGCGCATCCCCTTGCCGCCGCCGCCCGCAGAAGCCTTGATCAGAAGCGGATACCCGACCCGTTCCGCCTCCACGGCGAGCCGTGTGGCGTCCTGCGAGTCACCATGATAGCCGGGCACCAGGGGTACTCCCGCCGATTCCATCAGGCGCTTGGCGGCGATCTTCGAGCCCATCGCGCGCATGGCGGCGGCTGGCGGACCGATGAATACGATTCCGGCCTGCTCGCACGCGCTGGCAAAGTCCGCGTTCTCGGACAAAAACCCGTAGCCGGGATGAATCGCTTCCGCGTCCGCGCGCCGAGCCGCATCGATGATGGCGCGGATGTTGAGATAGCTGTCACGGACCGGTGCCGGACCAATGCGCTCCGCTGCGTCCGCGAGTGCCACATGCAGTGCGCGTACGTCGGCATCCGAAAACACAGCGATCGAGCGCAGACCCAGCCTCGCGACCGTGCGCATCACGCGGCAGGCGATCTCGCCTCGATTGGCAATCAGGACCGACTTGAACACGGCTACATGCGAAAGATGCCGTAGGCCCGCTCGCCTTCATCCGCGCGGTTGCGGGCGGCCGAAAGCGCCAGCACCAGCAAGCGCCGCGTATCGATCGGATCGATCACGCCGTCATCCCAAAGTCGCGCCGATGCATAATACGGGTGCCCCTGCCGCTCATACTGTTCGCGGATGCTGTCCTTGAACGCTTTCTCGTCCTCCGCGCTCCAGTCCTTGCCTCGAGTTTCCAAACCCTCGCGCCGCACGACCGCCAGCACAGTGGCTGCCTGTTCTCCACCCATCACGGATATCCGCGCATTCGGCCACATCCACAGAAAGCGCCCGCCATATGCGCGACCGCACATCGCATAGTTACCCGCACCGAATGAACCGCCGATGATTACCGTGAGCTTGGGCACCGTCGCCCCCGCCACGGCGGTAACCATCTTCGCGCCATCGCGCGCGATACCCGCATTCTCATACTTGCGGCCCACCATGAAGCCGCTGATGTTCTGCAGGAAGAGCAGCGGAACGCGGCGCCGGTTGCAGAGCTCGATGAAATGCGTGCCCTTGAGCGCCGACTCCGAGAACAGGATGCCGTTGTTCGCCACGATGCCGATCGGTAGGCCCGCCAGGTGCGCGAAGCCGCAGACCAGCGTCTTGCCGTACAGGGCCTTGAATTCATCCAGCTCGGAGTCGTCGACCAGGCGCGCGATCACCTCGCGAACGTCATAGGGGATGCGCGTGTCACGGGGAATCACGCCGTAAAGCTCGTCCGCCGCGTACCTCGGCACTCGCCCGGCACGGGTCGGCGGGCCAGCGGGCGTGCGATTGAGATTACCGACCAGCTTGCGAGCCAACGCCAGTGCGTGCGCGTCATCGTCCGCGAGGTGATCCGTGACGCCCGAAATCCGGCTGTGCACATCGCCACCCCCAAGCGATTCGGCATCGACGATTTCACCGGTGGCGGCTTTTACCAAGGGCGGGCCACCGAGAAAGATTGTCCCCTGGTTGCGCACGATGATGCTCTCGTCGCACATCGCCGGCACATAAGCGCCGCCAGCCGTACACGATCCCATCACGACCGCAAGCTGCGGAATGGCACGGGCCGAGAGTTGCGCCTGGTTGTAGAAGATGCGGCCGAAATGCTCGCGATCCGGAAAGACCTCGTCCTGCAACGGCAGGAAGGCACCGCCGGAATCGACCAGGTAGACGCACGGCAAGTTATTGTCGAGCGCGATCTCCTGCGCGCGGAGGTGTTTCTTGACGGTCATGGGGCAGTAGCTGCCGCCCTTCACCGTCGCATCGTTGGCGACGATCATGCACTCGATACCGGTGATGCGCCCGATTCCGGCCACGAGGCCTGCCGCGGGGATCCATTCGCCGTAAAGCTCATGGCCGGCGAGCTGACCGATCTCCAGGAACGGCGATCCCGGGTCGAGCAGCCGATCGATGCGCTCGCGCACGAGCAGCTTGCCGCGGGAACGGTGTCGCTCACGGGACTCGGCACTGCCGCCCTCGCTGATGCGCGCCACTAACCTGCGCAGATCATGCGCCAGCGCACGGTTGGCCTCCGCATTGCCACGGAAGTTGTCCGACTGGGGATTGACTTCGCTCTGGATGACGGTCATCGGCCCGCCCGTTCAATCGGTCGCTTCGAACAGCTCGCGCCCGATCAACATGCGGCGAATCTCGCTCGTTCCGGCGCCGATCTCGTACAGCTTGGCATCGCGCAGCAGGCGGCCGGCGGGATAATCGTTCACATAGCCATTGGCACCGAGTGCCTGAATGGCCTCGAGAGCGCAAGCCGTGGCGCGCTCGGCCGCGAAGAGGATGCAGCCCGCGGCATCGAAGCGCGTGGTCTGTCCGCGATCGCAGGCGCGTGCGACGGCGTAGACGTATGCGCGACAGGCATTGAGCGTCGTGTACATGTCCGCGACCTTGGCCTGCATGAGCTGGAAAGTGCCGATGGGCTGGCCGAACTGCTTGCGCTCATGGATGTAGGGCATCACCACATCGAGGCACGCCTGCATGATTCCCAGCGGTCCGCCGGCAAGGACCACGCGCTCGTAATCGAGCCCGCTCATCAGTACGCGCGATCCGTTCCCAACTTCGTGCAACACGTTTTGCGCCGGGAGGACGCAATTGGTGAACAGGAGTTCGCTCGTGTCGGAGCCCCGCATGCCGAGCTTGTCGAGCTTCTGCGCACTCGTGAACCCCGGTGTGCCCTTCTCGACGATGAACGTGGTGATACCCCGTGGCCCCATTATCGGATCGAGAGTGGCATAGAAAATGACCACGTCGGCATCAGGCCCGTTGGTGATCCACATCTTGCTGCCATTGATCACGAATCCGTCCCCGCGCCGCTCCGCACGCGTGCGCATGCCGACGACATCGGATCCCGAACCCGCTTCACTCATCGCGAGCGCGCCGATGTGCTCACCGCTAATGAGCTTCGGCAGGTATAGGGCCTTTTGCGCCGGCGTGCCCCAGCGACGCAGCTGATTGGTGCACAGGTTCGAGTGCGCCCCATACGAGAGCCCGACAGCGGCCGAGGCACGGCTGATCTCTTCCATGGCCACCACGTGTTCGAGGTAGCCCATTCCGGTACCGCCGAACTCTTCCTCTACGGTGAGGCCAAGGAGGCCGAGTGCGCCCAGCTCGGGCCAAAGCTCGCGCGGAAAACGATTGTTGCGGTCGATTTCCTCCGCCAGCGGGGCGATGCGCTCCCTGGCAAAGGCGCGCACGGTTTGACGCAGCAGGTCGACCGCTTCGCCGAGTCCGAAATCGAATTCGATCACGGGAACTCCGGGCTGCGACGCGGCCCGACGGGCCGGCGACAGCGCAATTGGGTGGCTGGACATGGGTCGTAATTCTGTCCGACAATCCGACGATCAGTCAATATTTCGGCATGGTGCAGTGCAACCGTTATGCTTGAGCCCGACATCAAAAAGCTCCCCCGAGCCATGAGCAGCCTCTTCGAGCCGATCCACATTGAACCGGCCTATCGCCGCGTCGCCGCGACCATCGAGGCAAAGATCATGGCACGCGACCTGAATGACGGCGACGCCCTTCCCGCAGAGACCGATCTCGCACGGCAGTTCCGCGTCAACCGCTCCACGGTTCGGGAGGCGCTGCGAGAGCTGCAGAGCAAGGGGTTGGTGGCACGCCGCGAGGGTCGGAAGCGCCTGTTCATCGCTCACCCGCAAGCCTCCGACGTCGCTTCCGGCGTGAGCCGTGCGCTGGCGCTACATGGGGTGACGTTTCTCGAGGTGTGGGAAGCGATGATGATCATCGAGCCGCAGGCCGCAGCACTGGCCGCGCGCAAGCGGGAAGCGGCGCAGCTCGAGGAACTGGTCGAACTCAGCGCGCGCTTCGAATCCTTGAGCGCCGACAGCGGGCGCGCAGTGTCCACGGTCGTCGAATTCTTCCGCACCCTCGCCCGCTGCAGCCAGAACCACGTGCTGGTCCTCGCCCAGGCCCCCCTCACCCGCCTGTTGTCGCCGACCCTCGCGCGCATGATCGATCAGGTCCCGCAGGCGCGTGCGCGCATCGTCGCCGCCCAGCGTCACCTCATCGAGGCGATTCGCAGCCGCAATGCCGACGAGGCGCGCAGCTGGATGGAGAAACATATCCGCGATTTCAAGCGCGGCTACGAGCTCGCGGGAATCGAGCTCGACTATCGGGTAACGGCATAGCCGCCTCAGCGTTTCTCTTCGGCCAGCAGGCCCACGGCGTCGCGGACATGGTCGCTCAGACCCACTCCGCCCTGCTGGCAATGCGTGATGATCTGCTCGCGCATGCGCGGATCCCAGAATCGCTTGAGATGGCTGGCGACTTCGCGTGCGGCCTGGGCACGATCGGCCTCGGCTGCGAAGAAATCGCCGATATCATTCGCCATCTTGACCAGCCGTTGAATGTTCATCGATGCGGCCGTCAGGCAACCAGCCGCTCGCGACGCGAATACACGACGTGCTGCCGTTCGCGCGCAAAACCGACCAGCGTGAGACCGCTCCGCTCCGCCAGCCGGACAGCCAGCGCGGTCGGCGCGGACACCGCTGCAAGGAACGACACGCCCACAATCGCGGCTTTCTGCACCATCTCGTAGCTTGCGCGGCTGGTCACGATCAGATAGCCGCTGGCGAAATCCGCACCGGTTCGCACCAGAGCGCCGATCACTTTGTCGAGCGCGTTGTGCCGCCCGACATCTTCGCGAACGATCTGAATACCGCTGCCGGGGAGGACCCAGGCCGCGGCGTGCACGCTGCCGGTGCGCGCGTTGATCGGCTGCCGGCTGCGCAGATCGGCGAGAGCGCGATGCAGATCGCCGATGGTGACAGTGACGCCGCGCGTGATCGGCGCGGGTTGACGAATGGCCTGCTCCACGGTTTCGCTTCCACACAGACCGCAACCACTGCGCGCAGCCAGATTGCGCCGGCGTGTCAGAAGCTCCGAGAATCGACCGGTCGCAATATTGATGCGGACTTCCAGCGCGTCGTTCGCGGACACGACCTCGACAGAGCGAATCTCGTCGCCGCGCGTAACGACCGCCTCGCTCAGGGTGAAGCCGGTGGCCAGATCCTCGAGGTCCGCCGGCGTCGCCAGCATCACGACGTGGGCGACACCGTTATAGCTGAAAGCCACCGCGGCCTCTTCGGCAACCTCATCCTGTGCCGTCTCGGTCTTGCCATCGCGCCAACGCCGGACGGTGACGGTGCAGGACGTGGCGGGAGGGACCTTGGTGACCGCTCTCCGCCTGCCCTCGTCATTCGCCATAGCCGACATCGGCGGCCCGCGCCGGCGCGCGCTTCGCCTTGGACTCGCGGTGCCGGGCTTGCCAGGCCTTCGGCTGATCGACGCGCACGACCTGCACGGCCGTCACCTTGTACTCCGGGCAGTTCGTGGCCCAGTCCGAAAACTCGGTGGTGACCAGGTTGGCACCTGACTCGGGGAAGTGAAACGTCGTATAGGCCACGCCCGGATTGACGCGATCGGTCAGCGTCGCGCGCATCACCGTTTCGCCCGCGCGGCTCGCGATACCGACCCAGTCACCATTCTTGATGCCGCGGACTTCGGCATCGTGCGGATGGATCTCGAGCCGGTCCTCCGCGTGCCAGACGACATTGGCGGTGCGGCGCGTCTGCGCGCCGACGTTGTACTGCGTCAGCACGCGGCCGGTGGTCAGGATGAGCGGGAAACGGCTGGTGGTGCGCTCGTCCGTCGGCACGTAGTTGGTGAGATAGAACTTGCCCTTGCCGCGCACGAACTGGCCGACGTGCATCGTCGGCGTACCGTCGGGGGTTGCCGCGTTGCACGGCCACTGGATGCTGCCCAGCCGATCCAGCTTTTCGTACGTCACTCCGGTGAAAGTCGGTGTCAGCGCGGCGATCTCGGCCATGATTTCCGCGGGATGCGAATAGTGCATCGGGTAGCCGAGCGCATTGGCAAGTCTCATCGTGATTTCCCAATCGGCTAACCCCGCCAGAGGCTCCATGACTTTGCGAATGCGCGAGATGCGCCGCTCGGCATTGGTAAACGTGCCGTCCTTCTCGAGGAAGGACGACCCCGGCAGGAACACGTGCGCAAATTTTGCCGTCTCGACCAGGAACAGGTCCTGCACCACGACGCATTCCATTGCCGAGAGGGCCGCCGTGACGTGCTGCGTGTTGGGGTCTGACTGCGCGAAGTCTTCGCCCTGGATATAGAGACCCTTGAAGCTGCCGTCGAGGGCGGCCTCGAACATGTTGGGTATCCGCAGACCCGGCTCGCCCAGCAGCGTCACGCCCCAAGCCGCCTCGAATAGCGCCCGCGCTTTCGCATCCGAAACATGGCGGTAGCCGCTGAACTCGTGCGGAAATGACCCCATGTCACACGCGCCCTGGACGTTGTTCTGCCCGCGCAGCGGGCACACGCCAACACCTTCGCGGCCGAGATTTCCCGTCGCCATCGCCAGATTGGCGATGCCCAGGACCATGGTCGTGCCCTGGCTGTGCTCCGTCACCCCGAGGCCGTAATAGATCGCGGCATTGCGCGCCGTGGCGTAGAGCCGCGCCGCCTCGCGCACGAGTTCGGCCGGCACGCCGGTGATGGCCTCGGTCGCTTCCGGCGCATGCCGTGGATCGGAAATGAATTCCTTCCACTTCCGATACGAGTCCGTCTCGCAGCGCTCGCCGACGTATTGCTCCCTCGCAAGGCCTTCGGTGACAACGACGTGTGCCAGGGCATTGATCACCGCCACGTTGGTGCCCGGCATAAGCTGCAGGTGATACGCGGCCTCGATGTGCGGCGTTCGTACCAGGCTGATGACGCGCGGGTCGACGACGATGAGCTTGGCGCCCTGGCGGAGCCGCCGCTTGAGTTGCGAGGCGAAGACCGGGTGACCCTCGGTCGGGTTGGCGCCGATGACCATGATCACATCGGCCTTCTGCACCGACGTGAATTCCTGCGTGCCCGCCGATTCGCCCAGCGTGTATTTCAGGCCGTAGCCGGTCGGCGAATGGCACACGCGTGCACAAGTGTCGACGTTGTTGTTGCCGAGTGCGGCGCGCACGAGCTTCTGAACCAGGAAGGTTTCCTCGTTCGTGCAACGCGATGAAGTGATGCCGCCAACCGCGAACCGGCCGTACTTCGCCTGCAAGCGATTGAATTCTTTCGCCGTGTATGCAATCGCCTCATCCCAACTGACCGCGCGCCACGGCTCGGAGATGCTGCGCCGAATCAGCGGTTGGGTGACACGATCCGGGTGCGTCGCGTAACCGTAGGCGAAACGACCCTTGACGCAGGCATGACCCTGATTGGCGCGGCCATCGCGGTTCGGCACCATGCGTACGACCTGCTCCTGGCGCACCTCGGCCTTCAGCGAACAGCCGACTCCGCAGTATGCACAGGTCGTGGTGACCGCCTGTACGGGCTGCCCCATTGCGATCAGGCTCTTCTCGCTCAGAGCGCCGGTCGGACAGGCCTCGACGCACGCTCCGCAGGAAACGCACTCGGACTCGACGAATGAATCGTGCTGGCTGGCTGAGACGCGAGACGCGAAGCCACGGCCCTCGATGGTCAGCGCCAGCGTGCTCTGCGTTTCGTCGCAGGCGCGCACGCAGCGCGAGCACACAATGCACAGATCCGGATCGAACGTGAAATACGGGTTGCTGGTGTCCTTCGCGGCCGGCCGTTGCGTCGCGCCATTGGGTCCGTATCGCGATTCGGTGATTCCATGCTGCTCGGCCATGTCCTGCAGCTCGCAGTGGCCATTCGCGGGGCAGCTCTCGCAGTCGAGCGGATGATCCGAGACATAGAGATCGAGCACGTTGCGCCGCAGCTTCGTGAGCTGCTCGCTCGAGGTGTGAATCTTCATCCCGTCCGCGACCTCGGTGGTGCACGAGGCGGGGAAACCCTTGCGCCCTTCGATCTCGACCAGGCACAGGCGGCAGGATCCGAATGCCTTGAGTGAGTCCGTAGCACAGAGTTTCGGAATGCTCGCGCCGGCGGCAGCGGCGGCACGCATGACGGACGTACCTGTCGGTACGGTGACGGCAACACCATCGACCTCGACGGTGACTCGCGCCTCACCCGCGGCTGACGGCGTGCCGAGATCACGGTAATCAATCGCGTACATCAGACTGCTCCTTCGGTCGCGGCAATCGGGGCGCGCTCAGTGCCTGGCGCCCCTGGTGAAATCCGCGGCAAAATACTTGAGTGCGCTGCGCACCGGGTAGGGGGTCATCCCGCCCAATCCGCACAGCGAGCCGTGCCACAACGTTTCGCACAATTCCTCGAGCAGGGCAAGGTTTCGCTCCCGGTCCACGCCCTGAATGATGCGGTCGATCACTTCCGCACCACGCGTCGAGCCGATTCGGCAAGGCGTGCATTTGCCGCATGATTCGAGCGCGCAGAATTCCATGGCGTAACGCGCCATGCGCGCCATGTCGACCGTGTCGTCGAATACGACGATGCCCCCGTGACCGAGCAAAGCCCCGATTTCCGTGAAAGCCTCGTAGTCCATGGCGGTATCGAACTGCGACTCGGGAATGTAGGCACCGAGCGGCCCACCCACCTGCACTGCCCGGATCGGACGTCCGGTTGCCGAGCCCCCGCCATAGTCGTACAGGAGCTCCCGCAACGTGACGCCGAAAGCGCGCTCGACCAGACCACCGCGCTGGATGTTTCCCGCAAGCTGGATCGGGAGCGTCCCGCGCGAGCGCCCCATCCCGTACTCGCGGTAGAACTCGGCACCGCGGTGCAGGATGACCGGAACACTGGTGAGTGTGACTACATTGTTGACGATCGTGGGCAACCCGAACAGACCCTTGATGGCCGGGAGCGGTGGACGCACGCGCACTTCGCCGCGCTTGCCCTCGAGACTCTCGAGCATCGAGGTCTCTTCGCCGCAAATGTAGGCGCCCGCCCCGAGACGAACCTCGAGATCGAAGCGTTTACCACTGCCGCGAATGTCGCTCCCCAGGTAGCCCTCCCGATACGCGATCGCGATCGCGTCACGAAGCACATCGTGGGCATGCGGGTACTCGACACGCAGATAGACGTAGCCCTGAGTCGCGCCGACCGCGACACCCGCGATGGTCATGCCCTCGATCAGCGAGAACGGGTCGCCTTCCATCAACATGCGGTCGGCGAACGTCCCCGAATCGCCCTCATCCGCGTTGCAGGCGATGTACTTCCGCGAAGTGGTCTGTTCCAGCACGGTCTTCCACTTGATCCCCGTGGGAAACGCTGCACCGCCGCGTCCACGCAGACCCGAGTCGATGAGCATTTTGACGATGTCGGTACCGCCCAGCGCCAACGCGCGTTCCAGGCCGCGGTAGCCGTCGTGCGCCCGATACTCCGCAAGCGACAAGGGATCGATGACGCCGACACGCGCGAAGGTCAGCCGTTGCTGATTGGCGAGGTACGGAATCTGCTCCGACGGCCCGAGAAGGAGGCGATGTGCGCCGCCCTGCAAAAACTCCGCGGCGAACAGGCCGGGAACATCAGCGGTGGCAACCGGGCCGTAGGCCACACGCCCCCGGGGAGTGGCGACCTCGATCAGCGGTTCCAGCCAGAAAAGCCCGCGCGAACCCACGCGACACATCTTCACGTCGAGCTTGTGTTTGCGCACGTGCGCAAGGATCGCAGCGGCGACTTCGCCGGCACCCAATGACAGAGCGCTGGCATCGCGTGGGACGTAGACGGTCATCGTCATGAACGCCGCCCCAACCGCGCCACCAGTTCCTCGAAGCGCTCCGGGGTGACACGACCGAAGAGCTCGCGATCGATCATCACCGCGGGTGAGCAGGCGCAATTTCCCAGGCAATACACGGGTTCGAGCGAGAACTCGCCGCCGGCCGTGGTCTGATGGAAATCGATGCCGAGCGTGCGCCTGGCGTGTTCCGCCAGCGCTTCGCCGTTCATCGACTGGCACGCCTCGGCCCTGCAGATGCGCACCGTGTGCCGTCCCGCGGCATGGTCACGAAAGTAATGATAAAAACTGATGACGCCGTGCACTTCGGCGCGCGAAAGGTTCAACCCCTCGGCGACGACGGGGACTGCTGCGGGTGGAACGTGACCGAGCGCTTCCTGGATCGCGTGCAGCACCAGCAGCAATGGCCCCGGCTCGCCCTTGAGACGGCCGATGATCGCATCGATCTGCTCGCGCGCCGCCGCTTCAAGCGTGCGCATCATGTTGCCTGCCCCGTTACTGACCGGTCCTTTAGGACCGGCCGCTTTCGATACGGAGATTACGCCTCCGCGCGCGCCACGAAAACTTTCTTCAATATCGATAGTGATCCGGCTTGAAGGGACCCTCATTGGCAACACCGATGTAGCGTGCCTGCTCGTCGGTGAGCTCCGTGAGTTGTGCGCCCAGCTTCTTGAGCTGCAGCCGCGCGACCTTTTCGTCGAGGTGCTTCGGCAGAACATGCACGCCGACCGGGTACTTCTGCGGGTTGCCCCAGAGCTCGATTTGCGCCAGCACCTGGTTGGCGAAGGAAGAGGACATCACGTAGCTCGGATGACCGGTGCCACAACCGAGGTTCACCAGCCGTCCCTCGGCCAGCAGGATGATCCGCTTGCCATCGGGAAAGATGACGTGATCGACCTGCGGCTTGATGTTCTCCCACGCGTAGGTCTTGAGGGAAGCGATGTCGATCTCGTTGTCGAAGTGGCCGATGTTGCACACGATCGCGTTGTGCTTCATCCGCCGCATGTGTTCGTGCGTGATGACATGGAAATTGCCCGTCGCGGTGACGAAGATGTCGCCCTTGTCGGCGGCATAGTCCATCGTCACGATCCGGAAGCCCTCCATCGCAGCCTGCAGCGCGCAGATCGGGTCGATCTCGGTGACCCAAACCTGTGCCGACAACGCCCGCAAAGCCTGTGCCGATCCCTTGCCCACGTCGCCGTAGCCGCACACCACCGCCACCTTGCCCGCGATCATTACGTCGGTAGCGCGCTTGATGCCGTCGACCAGCGATTCACGGCATCCGTAAAGATTGTCGAACTTGGACTTGGTAACGGAGTCGTTGACGTTGACGGCCGGGAACGCGAGTGCCCCCTCCTTGGCCATCTGGTACAGGCGCTTCACCCCTGTCGTCGTCTCCTCCGTCACTCCCTTGATGCTCTTGAGGCGCGAGGAGTACCACTGCGGATCACGCGCCAGCGTGCGCTTGATCGCGGCGAACAAAGCCTCTTCTTCTTCGCTCGTGGGCCGGCTGATCACCGAGGCATCGCGCTCGGCCTTGCTGCCGAGATGCACGAGCAACGTGGCGTCACCGCCGTCGTCGAGAATCATGTTGGTGTGGCCGCCGTCCGGCCACTCGAAGATACGGTGCGTGTAGTCCCAATAGTCGGTCAGTGATTCGCCCTTCCAGGCGAACACCGCGGTGCCGCGCGCGGCGATCGCGGCCGCTGCGTGATCCTGCGTCGAAAAGATATTGCAGGAGGCCCATCGCACCTGCGCACCCAGCGCCTGCAGCGTTTCGATGAGCACCGCGGTCTGAATCGTCATGTGCAGCGAACCGCTGATGCGTGCGCCCTTCAAGGGCTGCGCGGGAGCAAATTCCTCGCGGATCGCGATCAACCCCGGCATCTCCGTTTCGGCAATGGCAATCTCCTTTCTGCCCCAATCCGCCAGTGCCAGATCGGCCACCCGGAAGTCCTGTCGATGCTTCAGTTCCGCATTCATGTGCTCTCCTCCAATCCTCGGTCCCGGCGCCGCGTCACGCGCCGATGGCGTAGGTCGCTGCGAGCGCGCGCAACGATGACTGTGGGCGGGCGCCGAAGTGGCTGATCGCTTCCGCCGCGCACAGGCTGGCCAGTTTGCCACACCGCGCCAGGTCAAACCCCGTCGCCAGCCCGTAAAGAAATCCGCTCGCATACAGATCGCCCGCACCGGTAGTGTCCAGCACCGGCGCCAGGGGTACCGAGGCGATCTCCTGCATTTCGCCCGCAGTCACCACCAGCGACCCCCGTTCACTGCGGGTGATGACCGTAATGCCGACATCGGACGACAACCTGGCACGGATCACAGCGGCCTGGTCCGATCCCAGCAGCTTCATGATCTCCGTCTCGTTGGCGAACAGGACATCCACGCCGCTCCGGAGCAACGCGAGAAAATCGTCCCGGTGGCGTTCTACGCAGAATGCATCCGACAAGGTGAGCGCCACGCGCTTGCCCGCGGCGTGGGCGAGTTCGCGGGCTCGCCGGAACGCGGCCTTGGCGAGCGGAGGGTCGAAGAGATAGCCCTCCAGATAAGTGATCGCCGCGCTGCGGATGGTGGCAGCATCGACGTCATCCGGCGTGAGTTGGGTAGCGGCACCGAGAAAGGTAGCCATGGTGCGGTGAGCATCCGGCGTGACCAGCACCAGGCAGCGTGCCGTCGATGGTGCTCCGCGCAGCGGCGTGGTCGGAAAGTGGATACCCAGCGCGCGGAGATCGTGGCGGAAGACTTCGCCTAACTGGTCGTCGCAGGTCTTGCCGATGAACCCGCAGCGTGCACCCAGCGACGCAAGGCCCGCTATGGTGTTCGCAGCCGAACCCCCGGAAGTCTCGATCCCCTGCCCCATGGCGCCATAGATTCGCGCCGCCGTGGCCTCGTCGACCAGGAGCATCGCGCCCTTCGTCAATTCGTGCTCTTCCAGAAACGCGGAGGTCGTCATCGCCACGACATCGACGATGGCGTTGCCGATCCCCACCACATCGAATTGCGTCGTGCCCATGTCTGGCCGCGCCATGAGTCAGCGGAAGATCACGGTCCGGTGACCATTGAGCAGGATCCGCCGTTCAACGTGCCAGGTGACGGCTCGCGCCAGCACCATGCATTCCACGTCGCGTCCCGCCGCCACGTACTCATCCTGGCTCATCGAGTGACTTACGCGCGCCACGTCCTGTTCGATGATCGGACCTTCGTCGAGGTCCGCGGTGACATAGTGTGCCGTCGCGCCGATGAGCTTGACGCCGCGGTCGTGGGCCTGGTGATAGGGTTTCGCGCCCTGAAAGCTCGGCAGGAACGAGTGATGGATATTGATCACGCGCTCATGCAGGCGCGTACACAGCTCGGGCGACAGGACCTGCATGTAGCGCGCCAGCACGACCAGCTCGCAGCGTTCCGTTTCGATGAGGTCGAGCAGCCGCGCTTCCTGGCGAATCTTGTTGCCTGGATCGACCGGCAGGTGGTGAAACGGGATGTCGTGCGTCGCCGCCAGCTGGTAGAAATCGCGATGATTGGACACGATTGCGGCGATTTCGACCCGCAGCGCACCGATCCGGTATCGATAGAGCAGATCGTTCAGGCAGTGCCCGAACTTCGACACCATGATCATGATCCGCGGCTTGATGGCGGTGTCGTAAAGCCGCCATTGCATGCCGAATTGCAGCCCGATCGGCGCAAACACCTCGCTCACTGCGGTCAGGTCTGCCGAGCTCTCTGGCGCAAAGCACACGCGCATGAAAAAGCGCCCGTGCATCTCGTCGCCGAATTGCGCGCTGTCCAGAATGTTGCAGCGTTGCGCCACGAGGAAGTTCGCCACCGCGGCGACGATGCCCATTCGATCCGGGCACGACAGGGTGAGGATGAAGCGCCGCATCACGCAGTCTCATCGACGACGAATCCCTGCGCGTCATCGAGCCGGAACCGGCCCTGACCGACCGCGTGGATCCAGCGGCAAGTACGCAACAGGCCGCCGAACGAAAACAGGTGAATCCCCTCGATGTCGAGCCCCTGGCCGCGTGCCCGCGCCAACTCGCCGACGAGGGCTTCCGGGCCACGGTCGCCGAGCAGCCGGCCAAAGCTCGCCGTGCGGCTGCTGAGGGCGCGGATTGAAGGTCCAACGCCGCAGTGCATGGCGTATTTCAGCAGCGTGGATAGTCGTGCCGGGCCCGCGAGCCCGACGCGAACGCCGTTGCTTATGCCGCGCGCACGCAGACCGCGAACCCATTCGATGATCGGGGCGCTGTCAAAAGTAAACTGCGTAATGAAGCTGGCCTCGAACCCGCGCTCCTCCGCATAACGGACTTTCTCCTCTTCGCTGGCGCGCAAGACCTCCGTCCCGACTTGCGGGTGGCCCTCGGGATGACCGGCGATACTCACCCGGCTGATGCCGTGCCGCTCGAGCAACCCGGTCCGCAGGACTTCGCTCGAAGCCAAAAACGGGCCAACCGATTGCGGTCGGTCGCCGGCGATCAACAGCACTTGAGTAACGGCGGCGCGCCTCACCAGCTGCTCGAGCAGCTGATCGAGCTCGCGCGCGCTCGAAAGCTGGCGTGCAGGGATATGGGGTACCGGCTTGAGGCCACAATTACTGACCTCGATTGCCGCTTCCATGGTCTGTTCCCAGCGTTGCCGCGGCAGGTGGCTGATGAACATCCGGCTCCCCGCGGGCAACAGCGCGCCGGCGTCGCGCAGCCCGGTCGCATCGTGAAATGTCATCTCGACCGAGGTGTCCCGGCACAATTGCACGATCGCCTCATGCTCGACCCGCAAGTCGGGCGGCACGTCGCGCGCGAGATCGATATTCGTCGGTACCGTCATGTCTTTGGCCTGCGGGGTTTGGGAGCCGTGCTCAAGGTGTGTAGCGCTGCCGTGAGATCACGTAGGACTCATTGTTGAACCAGAGCTTGCCGTGCTTCCGCAGAACGTCGCGTGTGGCGTCGAGGTAGCCGCGATCGCCCATCACGGCCTCGAGACGGTCGTCCTCAATCTGGGCTACGTAGACCGCAGCATTCCACGCCGCCAGCAACGTCGATGTACCGATCGACGACGTGATCTCCGAAGGCAACGTGTGCATGTCATAGCGGAATATCGAGCGCTGATCCGAATAAGCGTTGAAGTTGAGTCCGCGCGCCTCGGGACCGAGCACCTGTTTGGTCGCCTTGAGGAGCTCGTGGCGATCCATCTGGAATGGATTCTCGCCCGGCCAGATCTCTTGAATGATCTCCAGTCCCGGATCATCACCATGTGAGTGAATGCCGATCAGGCGGCCACCAGGTCCCAGTGCGCGCGCCAGCGGCGCGACCACTTTGCTGGCCTTGAACTCGATTGGCGCCCTGGCGCGGTACGGCTGCGATGCAAGGACCAGATCGAATTCGGCTCGCACGGCGCCCTGCACCGGGCGCACGGCATCGAGCAGCAGCCCGTGATCTTCGCGATAGATCACCAGCACGATGGGCCGCTCGTAGACCGGATTGCCCGAAGTCATGCTGATCTTGGCCGTCCAGTGCGAGGACAGAAAGCCCTGCAGGTCGGTGATCTGGCGCTCGAACTGGCCTGCGGTGCTGCCCGAGAGGGCCACTTCCTTCCAGACCAGGCCGCTGGCCGCCGCGAGTGAATTGGGCTTGAGCCATGGGGCTTCCGAGTAATACATGTTCGTCATCACGAGCACCGTCGCGGGATGCTCGTTGAAGCGATCAGGCATTTTATCGAGCGCGAGGCGCACGTCCTCGAGGCTGATTTCCTTCCCCAGGATGTAGAACGGAATCGTCGGAAAGCGGTCGTGCATCGAGCGCATGACGCGCGCGAGGACGGTTCCGTCGCCTACGCCCGCATCGAACAGCCGCAACGCCGGCGGTCGCGGCCGCACGTGCTCGAGCTCCAGCTCCACCCGCTGAGCCGCCACCCATTTCTCCGTACACGTAGTGACGAACAGCAGGTATTTTTGCCGGTTGTCGTAGAAGCGAAAGTGCATCGCAGAGCCGCTGCCATCCGGTGCCGGCGTTTCACCGCGGGAGGCGATACCACCCGGCCTGCGGGTAGTCGATTTGACGGCAGGCATCGCCAGGGTCTCATCCTGGGGGGGGACCGCAATGACCCCATCCGAAGAGGGGATGCGGGAAGCGAGCGTGCCACCGAATACCGCGCTCGCACGCGGCGCAGCGGCGGGACCGCGCGCGATGAAGGCACGCACCCGCTCGACGGTGTGGGTCGTCACCCGGCCACCGAAACGCAGGCGTGTGACAAACTTGCCGTCGTTGACAGCACGGCGGCCAAACGTACTTTCGGCCATCCCGACGCGGCGGCAGAAGTTAGAAATGTCCAGCAGCAGCTTTTCGTTATCCGCGCGGTGCCGTACCTTGCTGAAAGGCGGTCTTTGAACTGGCGCGTGCATGAGCCCCTCTCTCGTCCCCAATCAGCATGTTCACGGTGCAACGACCGAAACTGGGCCGATTGAACTGGCCCACAGGTCCCACTTTCAAGGTGGGATTTAGAGTGGGCCGCGTCCCAACTGTACACTGATAATGTCCGGCCCGCAGCACAGGCGGAGTCAACCCGTACCTTACTCTTGATCGATTACCGACCGGGGAGAGCGATTCGTCTATGGCAACCGACTATCTCTTCACTTCCGAATCCGTTTCCGAAGGCCATCCGGACAAGGTGGCGGACCAGATTTCCGACGCCGTGCTCGACGCGATCCTGGCGAAAGATCCGCGCGGACGGGTCGCGTGCGAAACGCTGGTCAAGACCGGCATCGTCGTCGTGGCCGGCGAAGTCACGACCAGCGCGTGGGTGGACATCGAAGCGCTGGTGCGCAGGACAGTGCTGCGTATCGGTTACGACAACTCCGACATGGGTTTCGACGGCGCGAGCTGCGGGGTGTGCAACATCATCGGCAAGCAGTCGCCCGACATCGCGCAGGGTGTCGATCGCAAGGACGAGCGCAAGCAGGGCGCGGGCGATCAGGGCCTCATGTTCGGGTACGCCACCAGCGAAACCGACGTGCTGATGCCCGCCCCGATCACGTACGCCCACCGACTCGTCAAACGCCAGGCCCAGGTGCGCCGCAAAGGCAAACTGCCGTGGCTCCGCCCCGACGCCAAGAGCCAGATCACGTTTCGCTATGAGAATGACCGCCCGGTCGGCATCGAAGCCGTGGTGCTCTCGACGCAGCACAGCCCGGATATCGGCACGCGCATGTTGCGCGAGGCGGTCATGGAAGAGATCATCAAGCCAGTCCTGCCGACCAAGTGGCTCGATAAGCACACCAGGTACCACATCAATCCGACTGGCAAGTTCGTGATCGGGGGACCGGTCGGTGACTGCGGCCTCACCGGCAGGAAGATCATCGTCGACACCTACGGCGGCTACGCTCGCCACGGTGGCGGCGCTTTTTCCGGCAAAGACCCGTCGAAGGTGGATCGCTCCGCCGCTTATGCCGCACGCTACGTCGCCAAGAACATCGTTGCCGCGGGCCTGGCATCTCGCTGCGAGGTGCAGGTGTCGTACGCCATCGGCGTCGCGGAACCGACATCGGTCATGATTGAAACTTTCGGCACCAGCAAACTGACGCGCCGCAAGCTGACCGACCTGGTCCGCAAGCACTTCGATCTCACGCCGTACGGCTTGCGCGAGATGCTCGATCTGGCACGACCCATCTACGAGGCGACCGCGGCCTACGGCCACTTCGGCCGCGAGGAACCCGAGTTCACCTGGGAACGCACTGACAAGGCGAGCGCACTCGCAGCCGATGCAAGCGGCAAGCTCAAGGCCGTCGCCGCCTGAAGCGGACGCAGGGGCAATGACGATCGGGGATACAGGCCCGGCGGGCGGTGCGATTGCCACCCAGCTCATAGATGGGAAGAAAATCGCCGCGGACCTGCGTGAGCGCATTGGGCTGCGTTGCGCGGAGCTCAAGCGTGCTCACGGGATAATTCCGGGCCTGGCGGTTGTCCTGGTGGGTGACGACCCGGCCAGCCGGCTTTACGTCGAAAGCAAAGCCAGGCAGGCGGCCACCGTCGGCATCCGTGCATTTGACCATCGGCTGCCGTCCACCGCGACGACGGCGGAACTGCGTCGTCTCATCGAGCAGTTGAACGCGCAATCTGACATTCACGGCATTCTGGTTCAGCTGCCGCTGCCGCCACAAATCGACGCCAACGACATTCTCTGGGCACTCGATCCGGGCAAGGACGTCGACGGGTTTCACCCACTGAACGCCGGCAAGCTGGCATGCGGAATGGACGCCGTCGTGCCGTGCACGCCGCTCGGATGCCTGCTGCTCGTCCGCTCGGTGCAGCCGAAGCTCGCCGGTGAGCGCGCGCTCGTCGTGGGCCGCTCCAACATCGTCGGCAAGCCGATGGCACAACTGCTGCTGCGCGAGCACTGCACGGTCACTCTAGCTCATTCGCGCACGCGCGATCTGGCAGCCGAATGCGGCCGGGCCGACATAGTGGTTGCCGCGATCGGGCGACCGCGCGCCATTGCCGGTGCCTGGATCAAGCCCGGCGCGATCGTCATCGACGTGGGCATCAATCGCATCGCCGACGCTTCCGGCAAGAGCCGGGTCGTGGGCGACGTCGATCTCGAAGGCGCGATGGGGCGCGCACGCGCTATCACGCCCGTGCCGGGAGGCGTCGGCCCGATGACGATTGCATGCCTGCTGCTGAATACGCTGAATGCGGCGATCCGCGCGGGATCGCTCGACCGCCAGCTGCTGCTCGCCCCGCTCGCGTAACGCTGCTACGCGGCCAGCACGCCCTTCGCTTTCGCCACCACTTGCCAGCAGTTCAACAGGAAGCCCATCTGCTTTCTCTCTAGGTTCTGCGCCTTTGTCCCAATCCGGCCATAAGTGGCCGCCCCAAAACTCGACCTTCGCGGAACGGAAGCTCGATTGAAAGTGAAATACACCGGATTGATTCTCCGCTGGGCCGCGGACAAAGCAGCGGCGCGCTGAAAGAGGCTCGGGATCAGCGGGAATTCCGTGATAATCACCGGTACTCGGGTAGGTTGTCGCCCGCGCACGGGAGGAACTTGGTGAGCCCGCCCATCGTTTCCATCGCCTACGAGGGCGACATCGCGGTGCTGACCGTGAGCAACCCGCCCGTCAATACGATCAATGCGGCCGTTCGTGAGGGCCTGCTGCGCTGTCTCGATCAAATCGAATCGCGTCGAGACATCAAGGGCGCGATTCTCCTGTGCGCCGGCAATACATTCTTTTCCGGCGCCGACATCGGCGAGTTTGCCGGACCGCCCCAGGAGGAGGCGTACCGCCGGCTGTTCAACAGGCTCGAGAACCTGCCCTTTCCGACCGTCGCCGGCCTGCACGGCACGGTCATGGGTGGCGGCGTCGAGATCGCGCTCGCGCTTCACTATCGCGTCGCAGCGGCGACCACGCGTCTCGGCATGCCCGAGGTCACGCTTGGAATCATCCCGGGCGCGGGCGGCACGCAACGCATGCCGCGGTTGATCGGCGTGGAGAAGACGCTCGATCTCGTACTGAGTGCAAGACCGGTGGACGCCGCACGCGCGCAGGAGCTCGGTATCATCGACGCGATCATTGATGGCGACTTACGCGAAGGTGCGCTGGGCTTCGTCCGGCGAGTCATCGAGGAGGGTAAAGGGCCGCGCCGCACCGGGGAGATGAAGGTCGATCCCGCCAGCGCGACCCCGGAGGTCATCGCGCGCTTCACCGGTCAGGCACGCAAGCAGTATCCGAATCGACAGGCAGCACTGACCGCCATCGAAGCCATCCGTGCCGCCGCTTCTCTGTCCCTGCAGGAGGGGCTGAAGTTCGAGACCGAGCTGGTGAATCGCGCCAAGTCTACGGTCGAGTCGAAGGCGCTGGTGCACCTCTTCTTTGCCGAGCGTGAGACTCGCAAGATCCCCGGCATCCCCGCGGAGTCGAAGGGTCGACCGGTCAAGCAAGCTGCGATCGTTGGCGCGGGTACGATGGGCGGTGGCATAGCGATGTGTTTCGCGAACGCCGGCATCCCGGTGACAGTAGTGGATACCGGTCGGGAAGCGCTCGATCGCGGTCTGGCCGTCGTTGAGAAGAACTACGATTCGATGATCCAGCGCCAGCGGATCACGGCACAGGAAAAGGCCCAAAGGATGGCGCTGATTCGCTCGACGCTCGACTATGCCGACCTCGGCGATGCGGATGTCATCGTCGAGGCGGTGTTCGAGAACATGGAGCTCAAGAAGAACATCTTCAGAAACCTCGATCGAGTGGCAAAGCCCGGGGCGGTACTGGCCACGAACACTTCGACTCTCGATATCAATGAGCTCGCCACGGCTGTCGCTCGCCCTCAAGACGTGGTCGGCATGCACTTTTTCTCGCCCGCCAACGTCATGCCATTGCTCGAAGTCGTACGAACCTCGAGCACGTCGCCGGAAGTCATCCGCACTGTGATGGAACTCTCGCGCCCGCTACGCAAGACGCCCGTCCTGTCGCGCGTATGCTACGGCTTCATCGGCAACCGCATGATGGAGGGTTATGCTCGCGAGGCGCAGAGGCTGCTGCTCGAAGGCGCAACACCGCGACAGGTGGACACCGCGCTGGAGAAGTGGGGAATGGCGATGGGGATTCTCGCGGTGTTCGACATGGCCGGAATCGACGTGGGCGTCAACGTTCACAAGTCGAATGCGGACAAGTACCCACCGGACCCTGCGTACTATCAGGCCGATCTCGCGCTCTACGAAGCTGGTCGACTCGGCCAGAAGAATGGCAAGGGTTACTATCGCTATGAACCCGGCGACCGCACGCGCCATGACGATCCCGAAGCAATCGCCATCCTGAGGGCGCGCGCCAGGAAGCTGGGTATCGAGCAACGCGACCACAGCGAACAGGAGATTCTCGAGCGCTGTCTGTACCCGTTGTTGAACGAAGGCATCCGCGTCCTCGAGGAAGGCGTGGCCATTCGCGCCAGCGATATCGATGTCGTGTGGGCGTCGGGGTACGGCTTTCCGCGTTACCGCGGCGGCCCGATGTTCCATGCGGACACGATCGGGCTGCGCACGCTGCTCGACGGCATGCACAAGTACGCCGCAATCTTCGGTCCGATGCACTGGACTGCAGCTCCATTGCTGGAGCGGCTCGCCCCGGCCGGCAAGAGCCTTGCCGCCTGGGAACACGAGCGCGCCGGATTGACGTCTGCGCGCCTCGGGAGGGCTTGATCAGATCTTGCGCTCGTGTCCGTCGACGAGCTTGTGGAGTAAGTCGAGCAATTGGATCCTGCCGCCCTTGCCGATGCGCTCGGTCAGCCGCGCCTCATGCGCTGCCTGGAGCTCGCGCGCCCTGTGCAACAGGGTGCGGCCTTCGGGCGTGAGATGCAGCGCGTAGGAGCGGCGATCGGCAACACCCGGTTCGCGCACGACGAGTCCGCGAAATTCGAGCTCGTTGATGAGCGGCACGAAATTGGCCTTCTGTATTCCAAGCCCGCCGCACACGTCCGCCTGGCGCAAGCCCGGGTTGTGGCTGATCACCATCAGCACGGCAAATTGCGCCGGTCGCAGTTCCACTTCACGCAGTGAATCGAGGAAGTCGCCGAAGACCGCCACCTGCGCCCGCCGCACCGCGTAGCCCACAAAACTGGTCAATGGCGCCAAGTCTACGTCTCGCGGCGCCTCCGGGCTCGCGCCCTGCTGACCCGCCGATTTCCTCGCCTTGCGCATCGGTGAACGCATCACTTGCCGGCCATGGACCGGCCAGAGGGGTGACCGCAAGCATTGCGCCACGGTCGTTGGCTAGCCGCCTGAGGATGCCGGATCGCAACCGCCAAAGCCTTGCATCGGCATGTTGTCTGTCTTACCATCGGCCGAAGCACGGTTATAGTATATAACGAACTCGAGCGCGCGCACTTTGTCAATGGGTGCATCGGGAGCACGAGGAACTCCGCGGAGAATTCGCAGTACATCAGCGTTGCAGCATTAGTAGTGTTCGAGAGGGGGCACGAAAATGACTCAGCTTGAGACGTTTACCACCGCCGGCCTGGAGCCGCGCCGCAAGCTCGAATTCTGGAACGATGCGGCGACCGACAGCTTCACGCCGATCGTTTCCGACCCGATCGACATCCGTGCTTTCTGTGGCCGCCTCACTCGCACCAAAGTTGATGAAATCCGCGTCGCCGAGGTGTTCTCGGAAGCCCAGGCCGTGCGCCACTCGCGTTCCCACGTCGCGCGCACCCGCGAGGCGATGTTCTTCCTGCACATGCAGCTCGAAGGCGAGAGCATCAACCGCCAGGACGGCCGCGAGGCCCGCCTGGGTCCCGGCGACTTCACTCTCTGTGACAGCACGCGCCCCTACGAGATGGTCTTCGAGCGGTCGAACTCGATGTTCGTGCTCGGCATTCCCGATCCGGTAATGCGCCGCCACCTCGCCTGCCCCGAAAGGGTGGTCGCCGTGCCGATGTGTGGTGGCACGGGATTGAGCGCGCTGCTGTCGAACTTCCTGCGTGACTTCTGGCGCCAATGTCACGACGGTCTCGACTCCAGCGTCGAACCTCGCATTACCCACGCCATCCTGGATCTGGTCGCGAGTGCCTACTCGTTGCTCCCGCAGGCCCAGTCCGACCGCTCCTCGCTCGCGACGGCGCATCGGTTGCGGATCGTCAACTTCATCGAGGCCCATCTGGGGGATCCGGACCTGACCCCGGCGCGCGTCGCCGAAGCCAGCAAGATGACGACGCGTTACCTGCACCATCTCTTTTCCAACGAAACCGAAACGGTGGCGCGATATATCCTGCGACGCCGTCTCGAGGAATGTTCGCGCGCCCTCGCCGTGCTCTCGCAGCGCGGCCGCACGGTGACCGCCATTGCCTTCGACTACGGATTCAACAGCCCCACCCACTTCGGGCGCGTGTTCCGAGCGCGTTACGGCGTCACCCCGCGCGAATATCGACGCGGCGAGCGCATCACGGCCTGAACGAAACGGCGATCGGGCGGTGTGGGTCACGGTCCGTCGCCTACGCTTCAGTGACGAACTTCGTCACGAGGCAGGCCTCCAGCCCTTCGATGCCTTCCTCGGAGCCGTGTCCGCTTTCCTTCACCCCGCCGAAGGGTGATTCGGGCACCGAGATCTGGAAGCTGTTGATGCCCACCATCCCGGCCTCGACCTGCTCGCCGATGAGATTGACCGTGCGCGCAGAACGCGTGAATGCGAAGGCGGCGAGACCGTAGGGCAGCCGGTTGGCCTGCTGAATCGCGCTCTCGAAATCAGTGAATGGATTGATGAGCGCGACCGGGCCGAAGGGCTCCTCGTTCATGATGCGCGCCTCGTTTGGAACCGACGAAAGGACCGTTGGCTGCCAGAAGAAGCCCTTGCCCTCGATGCGTGAGCCGCCGGCCTGAAAACGCGCGCCATGTTCACGCGCGTCGCGCAGCAGGGAATTCATCGCCTGCAGCCGCCGACTGTGCGCCAGGGGCCCCATCTGCGTCGCTTCGTTCAAGCCGTCGCCAACACGCAACGCGCGGGCCCTGGCAGTGAAGCCGGCAACGAAGCGATCGTAGATCCTCTCCTGCACGTAGAAACGCGTGGGAGACACGCACACCTGGCCGGCATTGCGATACTTGGCGAACACCGACTGGTCGAGCACCAGGTCGAGGTCCACATCATCGAACACCAACACCGGGGCGTGCCCGCCGAGCTCCATCGTGGTGCGCTTCATTCCGTCAGCAGCGAGTTTCATCAGCTGCTTGCCGACGGGGATCGATCCCGTGAAGGAAATGGCACGAATCACGGGCGAGGCCAACAGGTAAGCCGAGATCTCTGCGGGGACGCCAAAGACGACCGACAACACCCCGGGCGGCAGACCCGCATCGACCAGCGCGCGTGCCACTTCGAGCGCGGACGCCGGCGCTTCTTCGGCGGGCTTGAGGATGCAGGGACACCCAGCGCCCAACGTCGCGCCGATCTTGCGTGCCGGATTGCCAATCGGAAAGTTCCACGGTGCAAACGCGGCCACCGGTCCTACGGGTTCCTTCAAAATGGTCATACGCACGCCGGCAGCGCGCTGCGGCAACACGCGACCGTAGGCACGGCGTCCCTCTTCCGCGTACCACTCGAAGATGTCGGCTGACAACCCGACTTCCCAGCGGGTTTCGGCGATCGTCTTGCCCTCCTCCAGGGTCGCGAGCCGTGCAATCTTCTCCGTGCGCTCGCGCAGCAGATCCGCGGCCCGACGCAGAATGCGCCCGCGCTCGTGCGGTGCTTTGGCGCGCCACAGCGGGAAACTGCGCCGCGCCGCCTCGAGAGCGCGATCGAGATCGGTCGTCGATGCGTGCGGCACGTCACCGATTCTTTCCCCGGAAGCCGGGTTGATGACCGGCTGGGCATTGCGACCGCCGCGCGCGATCCATTCCCCACCGATGAAAAGATTGAGATCCGCGTAACTCATTCAGGTCACCCGATACATCCACAGCCGTATCGATTCGCCTTGCCGAGCGCCGGCACAGAGGAAAATGCTGCGATTCAGCCACTCGTACTTTCCTGCCGGCGCCGCAAACGCCGGCACCGCGCGAAAGTAGTACTCGGCCGGGTCGACGGGCTCGCCGGCGAACAGGCGCTTCATCACCGCCTCGGGCCCATGCCGCAAGCCGCGGTTTCGCACCTGGATGGTCACGCCATCGTCCGTCCGCAGGAGATAGAGCGCTTCGAGCTCGTTGACGCCGTCGCTGCGCACGAGCTGCCAGTCGGCGCCGCCCGGCACGATCGTGCCGCGGATCTCCGGGCCTGCGAACTGCCCACGCTTGATGGGGACGACGCGGCGCAGACCGTGGGGCGTCTGCCCGACACTCACGCTCGGCTCGAGCGCTCCATTCAATTCGAACACGAACTCGAGCCCGGGCTTCATCATGTATCGGCCATCTGATGCGTGCTTGACGGTACCCAGTTGCCGTGGACACCCACACGCAGCCGCAATGGGATCTTGACGCGAACAATCGGGCCCCGTTCAAGGTGTTCGGCCTCGACGATGTACACCTCGGACAGCAATTCGTCGTGCCGATCGACCAGGAACAGGAGATAACCTTCGTGGCCGGGAACACGTGACGGAATGTGGGCGTGTTCCTGCACGGTGGAACGCCGGTCCATCGGCAGCCGCTTGAGCTCGCCGCTCGCCAACTCGAGACGCAGGATGGTGTTGAAGCCGGCACCCACCGGCCCAGCGATCAGTGGTGGCCCCACTTCCGGATCGAACGCCTGGTAGTACCCGACCTGGTACGCCTTCATGAAGTCCTTCTCGGCGATGCGCGGCATGTCGCCGCTGGGGCCAAGGACCTGTTCGTCCCACGTCTCGCCGCGCTTCGACAGATCGAACGTCCAACGCACGAAATTTCCCTGCATCTCCTCGGGCCGGACCTGGATGCCGCTGGCCTCGCGGATGAAGGGAAACGGATTGACGGTGCCGTAGCCGAAATCCAGATGGACCCGATTGCCCTCAGTATGGGCATTCATGAAGTGGTAGGCGGACCGTGCCGGCCCGCGGAACCAGCGCATGTCGCGTACCGTTCCCTCGCGCGGCATGATGCCAACGAAGCTGTCCTTGCCCGGTTCCCAGATCCAATGCGGGCCACCCTTCTTGATGCGATCGAGATCGGCGGTCGTCGGGAATACCGGAAAAATCACGTGCTCCCGGCTGACGGCGAAGTCGTGCATCATCGAGCAGTACGGCACCTGGAACCATTCCTCGCGCGTGAGCTCGCCGTTCTTGTCGGCCACGCAAAAGGCCACGTCCCGCGAGGCCAACCCGCTGGCTTCGTAGCCGAAGAAGTACAACTCGCCTGTCTCGGGATCGAGACGCGTATGCGCAGTCATCGTCTCGCTGCGCAGCTTGCCACGGTAGTTCCATTCCCCGATCGTCTCGAGCGTTTCCGGATGCACTTCCACCGCGCGGCTATCCTCCTTGAGCGCGAGCAGCCGCCCGCCGTGAAAGACTGGCGTGGTGTTGTTGGCGCCGCGGCCCTTGCCGCGCACGCTGGGATCGTCGGTGTACGGATTGCGATACAGTCCGTAGAGCGATCGTCGTGCCTGGCGCTCGTTCTTGAATCGCTGCGTGCGGACGTACCGCTGCTTCAGATCCACGTGGCCATCCTTGAAGCGGAGCTGGCGCACCATGCCGTCACCGCTGAGATACGTATCGTGGCCGAGCATCGGCGGATACTGCGGGTCGGGAACGCACTGGTACCACGAGCCGTTGATCTCCGCCGGCAGGTTGCCTTCGACCACTAGATCGAAGACGTCGCACTCGACGCGCGACGGCGCATTGTAGCCGCTGAAATCCATCATCTCCGGGAATGCTGTCGTCATTTCGACCTCGGCTGAATCAATCCGGCTATTTCACCCATTTGCCGGTTACGGGATGCGGGTAGTGAAAAGGAACCGAGCGCGTCTCGGGCCAGAACTTGGGTGTCTCAGGCATCAGTTCATCGGGTCCGGTCGGATTCTCGGGATAGGTCTTGTCGAGAGGCAGCAAATGCGGCATGTCATGCGCCCATCCCTTTTCGTAGTCCGCCTGCCACAGCATGTTGTAGTTGAGCAGCTTGATCTTCCAAACGCCGCGTTCCTTCACGTACTCGTTCTCGTAGATCCCCGCCTCCCAGCACTGCATTGGAAAATTGGCGATCTTCTCGCGCTTGCTCTCGTGCTGCCCGGCCTGCATGAGCGCGCGGAAGCGGCCCTTGGCCGACAAACCGTCGGGCGCCACGTCGACGATGTCCTGCATCTGCAGGTGATCCAGCAGGAAGGCGCGGATCGGCCCGTTGTGCCCCTCGGTGAAGAGGTTGCGAAACCAGTCGCAGTAGAGGCGTCGTGCGCCTGCCTTGCCTTTGAAGATCCCGTTCAGGAAATAGACGCGCGCATCGTCGGTGAACAGGTCCACGGTCTCGTCGTACAGGCACTTGTCGATGTAGTAGCCGTACTTGTGATGCAGCGTGCGCACGGCATGGATGTCCTCGAGGTTGGCGAGGCGGCGCTGCAACTCGCCCACCTGATCGAGCAAAGCAGCGAGCTTGTCAGTTTCCGCCATGGGAACCCCCGTGACGCAGTAATGCGTCGAAGTCGTCTTCCGGAGAAAGATAGCGCCCGGACAGGCCATCGTATTGGCCGGATGCGAGGCGAACGCACATTTCGGCGCACCGCGCCAGGCCCTGAGCGGGGTCCGATTTCGCCTTGATCTCGCGCAACGATTCCAGCATGTGCGGCAACCAGCGTTGCGCCTCCGGTGAGGCCAGGGTGTATTCAGCCATGTCGGTGATCACGGTTCCGGGCTCGATCGCGAACACGCTCACTCCGTGCTCCTTGCCCTCGGCGGCCAGGTGTTGTGCGAGCCGGATCTGCGTTGCCTTGCCGACGCAATAGGCCGAGAGCGACGGCGCCACTTCGATTCCGCCGCGGCTCGACACGATGATGATCCGCCCACCGCCACGCGCGCGGAATCCCGGCAGCACCGCGCTCGCGAACAGCAGCGGGGCGCGCACATGGATCGCATGCGAGGACCACCAGTCATCCGGATCCACGACGCCGATCGGTCCAAACGGGCCGGGAACCCCCGCGTTGCTGGCCAGCAGGCTCACGGCACCGAAACGCGAAGCCGCGGCGCTGACCACGCGTGTTACGTCATCGCGGCGCGTGACGTCACCCGGCACCGTCAACGCGCGGCCGCCCGCGGATTCGATCTGCGCGACGGTCCGATCCAGTTCGGCGCGTGTGCGCGACGTGACTGCGACCGCCGCCCCTTCCGCGGCGAAGCGCAACGCAATTGCGCGACCGAACCCACGACCGGCCCCGGTGACGATTGCGACTTGTCCGGCGAGCTTGCCCGCCATTGGCGTATCCGTGGCGCGCAACGATTCAGCGAGCGCGCGTCACTTCCACCACTTCCCCGTGACCGGGTGGGGATAATGAAAAGGAACGACGTCGGTATCCGGCCAGAGCACCGGTGGCGGATTGGTGATCAACTCGTCAGGCCCGGCGGGATCCTTCGGGTAGGTCTCCGCAAAGAACTTGACGTACTCGCGCGGCGTATGGGCCCAGCCCTTCTCGAAGGTTGCGTGCCACACGGGCCGGTAGTTCAAGACCTTGATCTTCCAGATTCCACCCTCGCTAACGTATTGGTTCTCGTAAATGCCGCCCTCCCACCACTGGCGCGGGACTCCGCCGTCCGGGCTGCGTGACTCGTGGCTTCCCGCCTGCATGAACGAACGCGCGCGCGCCTTGGCGGTCTTGCGATCCGGCGCGACGTCGACAATGTCCTGGATCTGCGGATGGTCGAGCAGAAAGCCAAAAACGGGACCGTTCTTGCCCCCTGTAAAATTCTTCTGGAAGCGGCCGACGTACAGCCGACGCACGCCCTCCTTGCCATTGAAGCGCCCACCCATGAAGCAGACCTCGCCGTCATCGGCGAACAGATCGACCGTCTCGTTGTAGAGGCACTTGTCGATGTAGTAGCCATAGGCGTGCTGCAGTCGCCGGATCGAGTGCGTGTCCTCGAGGATTCCGACCTGGGTGGTCAGCCGCTCGACGGTTTTCTGCAATGCCTGGAGTTGCTCGGCGGGGGTCATTCGATTCTCCTATGTTCGCTGCAGCGCAATGCGGCTCGTTGAGCGCCGTGGCAGACCGCTTGAAGCCGTATCTGGCCGAAATGCCCCGCCCCGTACTCGACCGAGACAGAAACAACACTCGATGCGGAGCGCAATTGCTGACTCACCAATATGCCATGATTGAATCGTCTCGCAGCCCACCGAAGAAACTCCATGACGAAGGCAAGAACATCGGCGAAATCGCCTGCGAAGAGCGTGACGGGGACGTCCGGGTACCGCCGTATCGCAACCGAGGAGGCATTCGGACCACCCGAGATGTTCCGGATGTACCGAGAGATGCTCGACCGCAAGAGCTTCGACGATCCGGGATTCCAGAGTCTCTGGGGGTTCTACCTGCTGAGCCGCAGCGAGCGCGCCACAGGGATCATCGAACGCCTTCAGGACATCGGCGAGCGGCGCATTCGCGACATGGACTCGGCGGGGATATCCCGGCAGATCGTCTCGCTCACGTCGCCGGGCGTACAGGTATTCGACGCGGCCACGGCCACGGCACTGGCGAAATCGAGCAACAACCAGCTGGCCGACGCGATCCGCAAGCATCCGGATCGCTTCTCCGGACTCGCCGCCATCGCACCCCAGGACCCGAGCGGGGCTGCAACGGAGCTCGAACGCGGCGTGCGCAAGCTGGGGCTCAAAGGCGCGATCATCAATTCGCACACGCTTGGTGAGTACCTCGACGACCCCAAGTTCTGGGACATCTTCGCGGCCGCCGAGGCGCTCGACGTGCCAATCTATCTGCATCCCAACACGCCCTCGCGCGGAATGATCGCGCCGCTGCTCGAGAGGGGGCTTGACGGCGCCATCTACGGCTTTGGCGTCGAAACCGGAATGCACCTGCTCGCCATCATTACCAGTGGTGCGTTCGACCGTTTCCCGGGATTGAAAATCGTGGTCGGCCACTTGGGCGAAGCCCTGCCCTTCTGGCTCTTCCGTCTCGATTACATGCATCGCGCCAGCGTGATGTCGCAGCGCTACGCGCGCATTCGGCCGCTGAAGAAAAAGGTCAGCGATTACATGCGTGAGAACGTCTATGTCACAACCAGCGGCATGGCGTGGGAGCCGGCGATCCTGTTCTGCCAGTCCGTGCTGGGAATGGATCGCGTGCTGTACGCGATGGATTACCCCTACCAGTTCGTTGTTGACGAAGTGACGACGAGCGATAACCTGCCGCTGGGCGACGTCGACAAGAAGAAGTTCTTTCAGCTTAACGCCGAGAAGGTATTTTCGCTCTGACCGCGGTGCACGGCGGTGCGCTGGCTACGCCGCTGATTCGGATTTCGATACACGGGCTTCGATCACGCCGGCAGCCAGGCGTCGATGACGGCGCTCCGACCCTGCTCGCGTATCGCTTGCAGCGCCCTCTGCAGAGCCGATTCGACTTCTTCCGGTCGCCGCACGATCTCGGCGTGCGCGCCACCCGCCGCAGCGGCAATGCCAGAATAGTCCGACGGTGGATCGAAACTCACGCCGATGTCCTCGGTACGACTCGTGTGTCCTTTCGGATGCACGGCCAATGTCGACAATCGTGGGGCCTTCCAGCCTTGGTTGTTGTACACGACGGTCAGGAACGGCGTACCGTAACGCCGCGCCATCCAGTGCACGGTTGACGGCATCGAGAACATGTAGGAGCCATCGCCCGTCAGCGCCACCACCAACGCATCCCGGCGCGCAAGCTTCACGCCGAACGCCGCGCCCCCGTTCCAGCCGAGTGAGCCGCCGCCGCTGTTGAACAGCGTTCCCGGTCTACGACGTCCGGAGTGGTCGGCAATCGTATGAAAGTTGGTCACGCCTTCGCTGATGACGATCGCGTCGTCACCGATTGCGCGCCTGACGCAGGCGGTCAGGAACTCCGGAGTCAGGACCTGTCCCTGCGGCTGCTCGCGATTCGCGATCTCAGCGTCGCGCATGGCGTGCAGCCTGGCGTAGTGACTGCGCTTCTCGCTCACGGCGCGCTCGTCGATCCGCATGGCATCGAGCTGCTCGTTGATCTGCGCCAGCGCGGTAGCCGCGTCGGCACGATAGATTTGTTGCGAGCCGATGTACCAGAGCGGCATCCGTTCCTTGAGTGGATCGGCGTCGATGTGGATGATCCGGGCTCCGCTACGCGGACGGTTGATCGTCGGGATCCACGGTACGTCGCTGTCGATGACCAGGATCACATCCGCCTCGGCCAGGACCGGGTTCTGGCGCGGTTCGTTCCACTGATTCCCCTGATACAGCGGATCGTCAGTGGGATAGTTCACATAGCAGGGGACCGACTCCAGCACGCCGGCCCCGACGCGCCGCGCCAGGCGCGCGAGCTCGTGAACGGCGGCCTCATTGCGCCCGACATAAGAAGTGACCACCAGCGGCCGGCGCGCCGCGGCCAGCGAATCGGCAACTTGCACCGCATCGTCCCTTGACAATGCCCCCAAGGATATCGGCGGCCACTCCGCGCGGTCGATCGTGACCGGCTCAATCTCCTGCTCCATCACCTCGCGTGCGCCCACCAGATAGACCGGACCTTTCGGATCGCTGTAGGCGAACTGCAACGCGCGATTGATGAGTTGCTTGACGTTGGCGCCGGTGCGGATCTCGTTGTCGTAGCGCATGTAGCCGCGCACCAGTCCGCGCTGGTCGAAAACATCCTGGATCCAGTGGATGAACTCGTTGCGGCTGCCGCGTGCCTCGCCCTCCTGCGTGGCGGGCGAGGTGCCCGCAAAAATCAGGACGGGGATGCGGCCTTTTGCGGCGTTGTGGATCGCGCCGCCGAGCGATTGCGTGCCGCATTCGACATGAACGATGACCGCCTGAGCGCGACCGGTCACCTGCGCGAATCCGTGCGCGGCGCTGAGCGCGACCATCTCATGCGGGCAGGTGATGAGCTTGGGCAGGGACCGCCCGCTTGCCGCCGCGGCCGCCAGCGCCTCGATGAGCGCCGTATGGTCGCTCCCGAGGTTGGCAAACATGTACTCGATATCCGCTTCCTGCAGCGCTTCGAGGAAAGCCGTGCCTGCTGTGTACATGGCGGCAGGATAACTCACATCGCGTAGCCCGCCTCGGTTTGCCGGACGCTGCGCGCATAGGGCTTCAGACCGATCCAGAAGGTCACGATCGCGAGCGGTCCGAGCAGCGCGCTCGTCGCCGCCAGCGAATAGCGCAGCATCGACTCATCACCGAAAACGAAGTCGGTGAAGGATGCGACCACTGTGCCACCCAGACCGAAACCGATGACGTTGAAGACGAACAGAAACAACGCCGTCACCTGACCACGCATCTGGTTGGGCGTGATGATCTGCAGGGCCGCATTGAACGGCCCCGGGCTCAACATGCCCGCGTAGAAGTTGAAAGCAATGAGCGTGACGGCGAGCTCCGGCGTCGGCATGAAGGCAAACGCGAGATTACCCGGAAGAATGAGCATCGAGGAAATGAGCGTCACGCGCATGTTGGCGTCGTGGTAGCCCCGCTTGGCATACCACTCTGCGAGCCGGCTGCCGAGAATCAGTGCAAACGGCGCGCCCACGACGACCGCTGTGCCGAACACCTTGGTGAACTGCGGCACGCTCCAGCCGTACGTGCGCTCGAAAAATGCCGGATACCAGACCTGATGACCGAAGGCCAGCACCGTGTTGATCGCCACGCCGAGGAACATCGGAATATAGGTGGGTCCATTGCGCCGCAGGAAGTGCAACACATCGCGGATCGGGATCGACCGCGCGGCGGCTCCCTGCGTGCCAGTGACCTGCAGCAGACCGCGGCGAATCGGCTCCTTCACGGTCATCATCAACGCCGCCACGATCAGGCCTGGCACCCCGACCACGATGAAGGTCAGCTGCCAGTCGCGCAGCGCACCGATTCCCGGAACCTCGATCGGCGGCCACGACGCGATCCAGAGAATGGCAGCCCCACCCGCGAGCAATGACAACCCCTGACCGGCCACGAAGCCGAAATTCAAGACCGCGATGGCGCGGGGAAGTTTTCGCGGCGGGAATAGGTCCGCCATCATCGAAAACGTCGTAGGCCCGCTGCAGGCTTCGCCCGCGCCCACACCGATGCGCGCCACAAACAAGTGCCAGAAATTCTGCGCAAATCCGCACAGCGTCGTCGCCACACTCCACGCCGTGATGCCGCTCGCCAGGATGATGCGACGGCTCGCGTAGTCGACCATGCGCGCGATCGGCAGTCCCAGCAGCAGATACATGCACACGAATGCGAACCCGATGATCAGGCTCATCCGGAAATCGCTCAGCTCGAGGTCGCGCTTGATCGGTTGGACCAGGAGACCCACGATGCCCCGATCGAGAAAATTGATCATCAGCGCGAGCGCAAAGATCGAGACGGCGTACCAGGCACGTCTCGGACTCGGCCACTGTTCTTCGGTCATTTGGCAGCAGCGACTGACAGGATCTGCTTCCTGCGCGCGCGCCGGCCATTTTCCATCGCCATCCGGCCCGCGTCCGGCGGTTCGTTTGGCAGCGCCGCGATGATCTCGCCGAAGATCTGCTGCAACTCCTCCTTGAACTCGGCGTGCGGAAAGATAAAGAGATCGTTGTGGCGCACGGCGCGCAGGACCTTCTCCGCCACCTGCACCGGATCCATACCTACCGCGAGCACGCTGTCCAGCCGCTTGATGTCGTCAGCTGTCACCTGGTAGCCGGAGTGCTCGAGGCTCTTCGGCCGGCTCAGGACGGCTTCGTGAATGTTGCTGCGAACGAATCCGGGACAGAGCACGGACACGCCGATCTGATGGGGTGCCAGGTCGTAGCGGAGCGATGTGGTGAGGCCCAACACCGCGAACTTCGACGCCGAATAGATTCCCATCCCCGGCCCGACGATCAATCCCGCCATCGAAGCGGTGTTGACGACGTGCCCCCCTTCACCGTGTGCCTTGATGCGTGGCACGAAGCTTTGCAGCCCGTTGATCACACCATCGACGTTCACACCCATGACCCAATCCCAGTCCTCGTACGTCGCCTGATCCATGGGACCGAAGAGGCTCACGCCGGCGTTGTTGCACAACAGGTGCACTTTCCCGAACACGCGCACGGTTTCCTCGGCAGCTCGCGCCATCGCCGCTCGATCGGTAACGTCGAGCGCGATGGGATGGACGTTGGTACCGGCGCTTTTCAAGTGAGACATGGCGGTATCGAGGTGATCCTGCCTGACATCCGCGATGACGACCTTCATCCCGGCGGCCGTGAACACCTTGGCCATGCCAAGCCCGATGCCGCTGCCGCCGCCAGTGACGAATGCAACCTTGCCACTCAATTCTTTCATGGGACTTCTCTATCTCCTCTTTCTACGCCGTGTCACCCGTCTCGCCGTTCTCTTGGATTTAACCCTCGGCCTTTCTGCGCTCCTGGCTCGCCGCTTGGTCGCCTGCTTCGCCCGTTCGCGTAGCAGCCGGTCGCGTTGGGCCGCGAACATCGGGTGACGCAGCACCACGGCCTCGGCGGCGACTCGCGCCGGCGGCGGCGGACCCTCGATCGGGAACGAGGCCAGGATCGCCGCGAATCGCTCGCGCAATCCAGGCTCGTATTCCGGGTGGGTCAGGATGTAGAGATCGTTGCGGCGGATGCCCCGCAAGACGCGCTCGCCGACCTCGAGCGGATCCATCCCGGCTGGCAAGATCTTGGCCTTCATGAACTCAGCGCGCGTTTCCGCCGGCGCCTTGTAGGTCGTGTGGGCGTATTTCGCCGGACGCAGCTTCTCGACCTCGTGGATGTTGGTGTTCACGAGACCCGGACAGAACACCGAGACGCCGATGTTCAGCGGCTCGAGCTCCGGGCGCAGCGTTTCCATGAAGCCGACCACCGCATACTTGGCGGCGACGTAGATCCCGGCGACTCCACCCAGCAGCCCGGACATCGAGGCTGTCGTGACGATGTGCCCGCCCTCACCGTGCCGGCGGATGCGCGGTAAGAAGGTCTGCACGCCGTTGATGACGCCGCCGAGATTGACGCTCAGGCCCCAATCCCAATCATCGTAAGTGGCATCGAGGAGCGGCCCGACGATGCCGACGCCCGCGTTATTGCAGAGGATGTGCACTTTGCCGAACGCGCGCTCGGTTTCATCTGCCGCGCGCGCCATCGCGGCGCGATCGGCAACGTCCACCTGGAGCGGCAGCACCCCCGCTTCTGCGCCGCGGAAATGCTCCATAGCCGAATCGAGATGATCGCGCCGCACATCGGCGATGACGACCTTCATTCCGGCCTTCGAGAACACGCGCGCCATGCCGAGGCCCATGCCGCTCGCGCCGCCGGTGATGAACGCCACTTTTCCCGCGACTTCTTTCATGACCCGCCTCTCTTGCCCTTCCGTTCCTGCCCCCCTGGTCTTGCTTTCCTCCCCTTCTCTCACTTCAGAACATCGTGTTCTCATTCGCCGACTTCTCGGGGATCGGCTGGACCACGTCCCAATGCTCGACCACCTTGCCGTTCTCGACCCGGAAGATGTCGACTACGGCCATGCCGCGATCGGTCTCGTTGGCCTTGGCGTGAACGTGCAGCACGACGAGATCGCCATCCGCCACCGCGCGCTTGATCTCGCTGCGCGCCTGCGGGTTATTGGCGAAGTACGGCTCGAAGAACTTGATGAGGGCCTCGGTGCCGTCGGGCGCGAGTGGATTGTGCTGGATGTAGCGGTCGCCGACGTAGAGGTCGAGCGCCTCGCGTACCTTGTGGTCCTGGAAGATCATCTTGTAGAACGCCACCACGAGCTCCTTGTTCTTCGCTTCAGTCTTCTCCTCGTGCCTGTCGCCCGCCAGCGACGCTGACGAGACCGCGAGCGCGAACGTCGCACAGAGAATCAGAACCCCGCGTCCATTGATGTGCCTGTCAATGACTTTCACGTTGTGCTCCTCCGTTGGATTGATGCTTCTCGGCGACGAGTCCACTGATCTTCGTGTGCGCCATCAGGTCCAGCTGCGGGCACGGATGACGCTTTCACCGTACGGCTTCAAGCCGTACCAGACGACAATCACCGCGATCGGCCCCAGGATCGCCGATGTGAGCGCCATCGAGTACGGCAGCAGGCTTTCCGCCCCGAGGACGTAATCGGTGAGCAACGCGACGAATGTCGGCCCGAGTCCGAAGCCTATCAGATTGAATACGGCGAGAAAGAGTGCGGTCACCTGCCCGCGCATCGGGTTCGGCGTGATGATCTGCAGGGCAGCGTTCTGCGGCCCCGGGCCCAGTGAGCCGAGAAACGTGTTGACCGCCATCAAAACCAGGGCCCACTCGGCTGTCGGCATCAGCGGGAACAGGATCGAGAACGGCACGACGGCGATCGTTGCGACGAGCACGACGCGCCAGTTGGCATCGGCAAGCCCGCGCTTGGCGAAGCGCTCGGCGAGCATGCCACCGCATACCAGGCCGAGCGGGGCGAACGTCAACAGGATGACCCCGATCGCCACGCCGGCATCGCCCAGCGACCAGCCGAATTTCCGCTGGAGAAACGTAGGCACCCAGACGCTGGTTCCGAAAGCGAGCAGTGCCTTTAACCCGGTGCCGACGAATATCGGCGCATAGGCAGCCCGCTCGGCATAGAGAAAATCGACGACAGCCTGCACCGGTAGAGCCTTGCGCCTCCCCGGGCCCGGCCCTGCCATCGAGGCCGGAATTCCGCGGCGCTGCGGTTCGCGCACGGTCGCAACCAGCGCCGCCACGAGCAGGCCGGGGAGTCCGACGATCAGGAACACGAGTTGCCACGGGCGCAGGGTTCCGACGATTGGCAGAGTGACGTCGGGACGGGATGACACCATCTCGACGACGGCGCCCCCGACGATCAACGCCATTCCGGAGCCGAACATGAATCCGAAGTTGAGCACCGCGATCGCTCGCGGCAGTTTCTCCTTGGGGAACAAATCGCTCAGCATCGAGTAGGTCGCCGGGCCGTTGCACGATTCGCCGACACCCACCCCAACGCGCGCGGCAAACAACTGCCAGTAGTTCTGCGCCACCCCGCACAGCGCGGTCATCACGCTCCAGCTCGCGATGCCGACGCCGATGATCAGGCGCCGGCTGTACACATCGACGAGCCGGGAAATGGGAATGCCCGCGAGCACGTAGAAGCTGACAAACGCGAAGCCGATCAGGACGCTCATCTTCGTGTCGGAGATCTGCAGATCGGCTTTGATCGCCGTCACGAGCAGTGTCAGGATCTGCCGGTCGAGGAAATTGAACATGAGCGCGATCGCGAACACGCCCACCGCGTACCACGCGTGGATGCGATTGGGCCACGCCTGCGGCCCAAGTTGCGGCGCTGAACTGGCAGCAGTATCGACAACGCGGTCGGTCATGGCGAGCTCGCGGCGTATCAACCCCAGGCCCGCGCGCGCACCACGCTGCGCCCGTAGGGTTTCAATCCATACCAGGTCACGAGCACCGCGGCTGGCCCGAGAATCGCGGCGGCCGTCACCAGCGAATAGCGCAGTAAAGCCGCATCGCCAAACAGGTAGTCGGTCATCAAGGCGACGGCGATCGGCCCAGCCGCATATCCGATCACGTTGAAGATGAATTGGTAGACGGCGCGCACCTGTCCACGCATCTGGTTGGGTGTGATGATCTGCAGCGCCGCATTGCCGGGGCCGATTCCCAGCGATGCGATGAACAGATTCACGCCGATGAGAGCCAGCGCCCATTCGCCCGTGGGCATCAGCGGGTAGCAGATCGAGATCGGCAGCGCGGCGATGGTCGCGATCAGCACCACGCGCATGTTGGCATCGTCGTACCCCCTCTTCGCGTACCACTCGGCCAGCCAGCTGCCGGCGAGCAGCCCGAGCGGCGTGATGATGAGGAGGAGCAATCCCTGGCTGTATCCGACTTCAGGGATGGACCATCCATAGGTCCGCATGAAGAAGGGTGCTGTCCATTGGCCTGCGCCGAACGACAAGAACGTCTTGATGGCCATGGCGGCATAGATGGGCACAAAGGTTTTCGCGTCGTCGCCGAGGAAGATCGCGATCTGCCTCACTGGCACCGATTTCGGCTTCTCACCGCCCTCCTGCCCCATGCCAGAAATCATTCCTCGACGCCTGGGCTCGTGGACGGTCGCCATGACCACCGCCAGGACGAGGCCGGGCAAGCCCACCACGAAGAAGACGATCTGCCACGTCCGTACCGCCCCGATCAGCGGAAACGAAAAATCGCCCATGCCGGAAACCGCCTGGGTGACTGCGCCGCCAACAATGAGTGCCAGGCCGCTGCCGTACATGAAGCCCATGCTATTGATGGCGAGGGCCCGCGGCAGCTGTCTTGGTGGAAAGGAATCCGTCAGGATCGAGTAGGTCGCCGGCGCAAACGAGGATTCACCCGCGCCGACGCCGACACGCGCCCAGAAAAGCTGCGAGTAAGTCTGCGCCGTCCCACAGAGTGCGGTCATCACGCTCCAGAAAGCAATGCCAATCCCGATGATGAGTCGCCGGCTATAGACATCAGCCAATCGCGAGATTGGCACGCCCAACACGGAGTAGGCCGCGACGAAGGCGAGACCTATGAGAAGGCTCACCTGGGTATCGGTGAGCTTCAGGTCGTGCTTGATCGGTTCGACCAGCAACTGCACGATGCTGCGGTCGATTGTTGCGACCAGGAGCGCGACGGTCAGTACTGCAAGCGCGTACCAGGCGCGCCGTGGAGAAGGCCAAGCGTCGTTCACCGCCGGTGGCGCCGCCGATTCATTCACAGCCGACACCTGAAAAGCTCCATATCTCCCCGGCAAAGAAAAGGCGCGCCCGTTGCCGGGCGCGCCTCGATTCGTTGAATCAGTACGGGCTCACAACCCGTCCGATTCCGCATTCCTCACTGGAAGTTTCGCGTGAACTGCACGTACCACTCCTGTGGCCGTCCCGGCTGTCCTTCGGTCGTCGGCTGACCGAAGAAGCTCAGATCAAAGATGTTGAGGTAGTATTCCTCGTCGGTCGCGTTGTTGAGCCCCAACGCCACTTGCCACGCACGGTCCGGGCTTGCCCAATCAAGCCGCGCATTCACCAGCTCGTAGCCGTCCGCGCAAGAGTTGCGCGTCACGGTGCTGGAGCAGATCTCGGTCTGGCCATAGACGTCGACGCGCGGCGTGAGCGTAGAACCGCCACCCGTGCCGAATTCGTACGCCATCGCCACGCTCCAGTTCTGTTCCGGCACATAAATGGGCAGGTCAACGACGGTTGGCAGCGCATTAGGGCCAAGAACACTCGTCGGATCATCGATGTCGTCCGACTTCCAGCCCGTGTATCCGTACATGCCGCTGATCGTCAACGCATCCGTCGGCCGGAACGTGAGCTCCAGCTCCGCGCCCGTCACTTCGCCCGGAATGTTCTGGTAGAAGGTGCGGGAAGTGACCGCTAGGCAGGTGTTGCCCAGTGAGTCCGTGATCGCGCCCGGAGTGCCCGGAGGAACGGTCGCGTACTGCGGCGGCTGGGCCCCTTGGGTCCCGGGGACAATCAAACATTCGGTGCCGCCGACGGGCACGATTCGCTGGCTGTAGTCGATGTAGAAGCCAGCGACGTTCAGGCGCAGTCTGCGGTCGAAGAAGTCCCCCTTGATGCCCAAATCGTAGGAGGTCGCCTCCTCCCCGTCGACTTGCACAAACTGTGTGTACTGGAAGGGGCGCGGATTGAAGGCCTGAGGCCGGTAACCCGAGGCCGCGGAGGCGTACAAGAGAATGTCGTCGGTCACCTTGAAGTCGATGCCCGCCTTCCAGTCCGTGCGGGACTCGTCGGTGGACAGCTGTGTCGTCACGATCGTGTTGTCAAAGTCTTCGTCCTTCTTGTCCTGCGAAAAGCGCCCCCCGGCAGTGATCGCGAACCGGTCCGTGAGGTCCCAGACAAAATGGGCAAAGGCGGACGTGTTCTCCGACTTGGTGACATTGAGTGCGTTCACCAGGAATCTCGCCGGACCATCGATCACGCCGGCAGCCACTGTCGCGGCGACGTCCGGCGGGGCACCGCCAGCGATCACACCATTGTACACGCCGCCGAATATGAACGCGGGGATGCTCACGGTCTGGGCAGTTTGGAATTCGCCTTCATAGTAAAAACCACCCACGGTCCAGTCGACTGCATCTGCAAGACGGCCGCTGAAGCGGAGTTCCGCCGTGGTCGAGTCGAAATCTGAGTGGCCGTCGACCGTCTGCTCGTTGAACGGACCCTGATCGGCGTCGGTGGCAAAGTTGCTTTCGAATTCCCGATACGAACCGATGAGCTCGGCGCGCACGTTGTCGCCGATGTTCCAATCCGCTTTGGCCGAGACCCCGTCCTGTTCCAGTGCGGTCTGCGGCTTGAAGGTGAGGCCGCTCCGTGCATCGTCGTAGGTCGCGTATGTCGTATACGGATCGGTCGAAACAAAGCGTTGGTCGAATGGAACCCCGTAAATCCGCTGCAGATAGTTCGTGCTCCACGAGGCAAATGGACCACCAGGGCCCGTGACTCGAACCAGAGAATCCGCCCGCGCCTCGGACGAATCGTTCTGGTAGTCAGCAGTGAACAGCAGTTCGAAATCCTCGCTGGCCACGACGCGCAGCGCGGCGCGACCGCCGACCACGTCCTCACCGCCCTGTGTCCCCATCTTGCAGCCCTTCAGCCGATTGGGAATTCGGGTCGGGATGGACGCCGCATTGTCTGCAGCACTGCCGACCGCCACCACTTCAGGAGCCGTGTCCAGGTCGGGTCCGTCGGCCGCCAATCCGTCGCCGACGCCGGCCGCCAGCGGATTCGCGCACGCGAAGTCCAGGACATCCTGATAGCCATCGCGCGACTTGGACACGCCCGTGATTCGCGCAAACACGTTTTCCGAGAGACCGAAGTCATACGAGGCGCGCACATCAATGCGGTCATAGTCACCATAGGTGACCTGAACTGAACCCGTGTTATCCCCCTGCGGTTTCTTGCTCACGTAGCGCACCGCACCGCCGATGGCACCACGACCGAACAGCGTGCCCTGCGGACCGCGAAGTACTTCAACGCGCTCGAGATCCATGAGGTCGATGCTGGAGCCCATGGTCACAGGGTGCAGCACATCGTCGAAGTAGATGCCTACGCCCGGCTCGAACTCGGGGAGGAAGTCGTACTGGCCGATGCCACGGATGAACGCGCTCATCGTGTTGCCAAATGCTGCCTGCGTTTGCCGGAACGTCGCGTTAGGTACCGTATATGCAATCTCATACCCGGTCGTGAATCCACGCACCGCGATCTCCTCGGCCGTTATGGCGGTGATCGCGATCGGTGTTTCCTGCAGCTTTTCCTCCCTGAAGCGCGCCGTGACTACGATTTCTTCCAGTGCGCCTGAACTGGTGGCACTGATTTTCGCAGGAGTCTGTTGCGCGATCGCCGGTGCAGTGCCAAGAAGCAGCACGGCCGCAGCGGAAGTTAGAGCCGTCGACGAGAAAAGCCCGATGAGTCGTTTCATGATCCATTGCCCCCCTGAAACGGACAGTCCCCAGATCACTGTGGCCAAAATGGTACGCAGCGTGGACCTGCTTACCCGACAAAACCGATCGCACCGAACTCCACGCCAGCCTCAATCGATTACAGCGCGATGCCATGCACAAAAATCGATCTACAGCGAACGATGAGTCAACCAACAGCGCACCGCCCGCGGGCTCGATCAAGCGCTGATGTCGTGTTCGCACCACGATACCTCAACTCGCATGCCGGCGCTCGTTTCAGGCATTCCTCGTTCCGTGCCATCGGCGCTGAATCCGCGTTAAAGTCCCTCTCAATCCGGCGCCGCGGCTAACGTCTTCTAGAGAGGTTTAGGACCATGTCGTTCGATCGCAGAACGTTTCTGAGCGCGACCTGCGCGGCGGCCGCCGCCGGCGCGCTGGGCACGGCTTCGGCAGGTCCTGCGCAGTCGGAATCGTCGACTGCCGCCGCCCGGACCTTCAGACGCATCGCGACCGAAGAGGCCTTCGCGATCCCGGAGCAGATGGATGGCATGCGCAAGCTGTCGAATAGCGGGGCGGACGACCCGGATTTCGATTTCTGGCGAGGACTTACGGGCGACAACGCTTTTGCCAGAACCGTTGGCGGCCGCCTTCTGGATCTTGGCGACGAGCGCCTCAGCATCATGGATGCCGGAGGCGTGGCGATGCACCTATTGCTGTTGACCTCTACCGGCTTGCAGATGTTCGACCCCGACTCTGGCTCCGCGCTCGCCACGCTCGCCAACGACCGGCTCGCGGAGGCAATCCACCGTCACCCCGACCGGTACGCAGGTCTCGCGGCGATCGCGCCTCAGGATCCCGGACGCGCGGTGAAAGAGGTCGAGCGCGCGATGACGACGCTCAAGTTGAACGGCGTAGTGATCAACTCGCACACCAACGGCGAGTACCTCGACGAGCAGAAGTTCTGGCCGATCCTTGACGCCGCTGCATCGCTGCATGCGCCGATCTACATCCACCCGCGTGCGCCGTCGCCTGGAATGGCGGCGCCCTACCGCAAGTACCGGCTAGAAGGAGCGATCTGGGGCTACCAGGCTGAAACGGGCTTGCACGGCTTGCGCCTCATCGCCAGCGGGGTATTCGACCGCTTTCCGGATCTGCGCATCGTGCTGGGTCACATGGGCGAGGGCCTGCCCTACTGGCTCTATCGCGTGGACTTCATGCATGCCCACACGGCAGTCGATGAGCGCCCGAAACTCAAGCGACGCCCGAGTGATTACTTCAAGGACAATTTCCTCATCACCACGAGCGGGGTGAACTGGTTTCCGGCGCTGCAGTTCTGTCTCGGCGTGCTGGGGGCAAACAACATCATGTGGGCGATCGACTACCCGTATCAGGACACGACCGAAGCGGTCCGTTTCATGAATGAAGCCCCGATCCCCGATGCCGACAAGGAAAAGATCTACCACGGCAATGCGGAACGCGTGTTCCGCATTGCCGCCTGAGTGAATGGTGGAACCCTCACCCCAGCCCTCTCCCGCAAGCGGGAGAGGGAGAGCACCCTCACCCCAGCCCTCTCCCGCAAGCGGGAGAGGGAGAGCACCCTCACCCCGGCCCTCTCTCGCAAGCGGGAGAGGGAGTAGAGCTGGCGTTCCCTCAGCGTTTGCCGATCTTGAAGACGCGCTCGGCGTTGCCGCCGAAGATATTGACCTTGTCCTGCTCGGAGATGGGCGCCTCGTTCATGTAACGCACGGCCTCGTGCGTCTCCTGATACGGATAATCGACAGCCCACATGATGTTGTCCGCGCCGAGCACCTCGATGCAGAACTTGAGCGGCGCATGCCAGTTCACGCCGCTGGTCGTGATCATGAAGTTCTGCTTGAAGTAGTCGCTCGGACGCTGCTTCAGTTGGGGCCGGTCCATCGCCACCGGCGCGCGGCTGTGCATCCAGTCCATGCGATAGAGCGAGTACGGAATATTCTCGCCCATGTGACCCAGTACGATCTTGAGCTTCGGGAATGCGTCGAACACGCCGCTCATGATGAGGCGCACGCCGTGCAAGCCGGTCTCGACCGCGTAACCCCAGATCGCATGCTCGAGGTGGTACTTCCTGTAAGGCTGCGCCATCGCCGGGGACGGTGAGCGCGGGTGAATATAGATCGGCGCTTCGAGCGCTGCCGCGGCCTCGAGGATCGGCCAGAACTTCTGCTCGTCGAGGTACTCGCCGTGCGTGTGCGAGTTGATGATGATGCCGTTGAGCTT